>JAABUS010003320.1_pt1 | contig 26512 bp, 1 predicted proteins | sample 5560161 | NCBI WGS metagenome assembly JAABUS01 (sample SAMN10711885, study PRJNA513376) | rock metagenome | isolation source: Antarctica rocks | place: Antarctica: Victoria Land, Trio Nunatak nord | collected 2016-01-04
AGATAAAATATTCTTTTTATTTAATAAAATACTTTTAATTTTTTTATTGTAGAATTTTTTTAATCTTAAATTAATTTTTTTTTGCAAATAAAAATAAAAGATATTTTATAAAAATATAATTAAATTTGTTAACTTTAACAATAAAATATAAAATACTAAAAATATTTTAATATTCTTAGATAAGTTAAGTTTATAATTAATTAATTTTTTGATTTTTTTAACAATAAATAATTTAATTTTAATATAATTTAATTTCTTATTTAGCTTTTTTGTTTTAAGATTTTTTGTAAAAAGATATATTTTATTCTTTTTTTTTAATTAAGATATTGTTTTTTGTTTTTTATTTTAATATTTAATTAATTTTTCTTGCATTTTTAAGATATTATTGCGTATCTTTTTTAATATTGCTATCTTTTTAATAACTAATTGTGCTAACAAATATATACGTTCTTTTTCGAAAAAAATTAATTCTCTACTATAGTTAACAAAGAATAAAGTTATTTTAGTAATATTTGAAATCTTTGTATTGAGTGCTAGTTGTATTATAAATAATAATAATATTTAATTACTTTAAGTATTGTTAATATAGTATCTTAAATATTGTTTAAAACTTTAATTTGTTCTTTTTGTTTAATTATTTATAATTAAATAATAAACAATAGATATTCGAAATCTTGTATCTAATATTAAGAGAAGCGTCTTTTAATAATTAAATATAAAGAGTTTATCTTTGTTACTAATTAATCTCTTAAGTATATTGTAATATTATATAAATTAAATTAATATAATATATTTTAGTTATTTTGCAATAAACTTCTTTTTGTATACAATAATATATAAGTATTTAATAAATTTATTAATAATTATTAATATCAAATTATATTTGTCTTTAATTGCTAGATTTGTTAATTTAAGCAACTTAATAATAAAGTTTATTATAATTTTATCTTATAACAATTTAGATAATTTCTAATATTAGATTTTGTTATAGTTCGCATATATATTATATTTGTTTTGCTAATAACTAAGATATTGTTTAATATATATTTTAACAACTTGTTTTATCTATAAAAACTAATAATACTAGCGTAAAAATTAAAGAGTTTTTGTTACTTTTAGATACTTTTGCAATAATTTGTTATAATATTCTCTTATATATTTGTTAATTTTGTTAATAAATATTTGAAGTTTTTCTTTCTTTATAAAAAATTTCTTTATATTATTTCGAAGTATTTGTAATATAATATTTAGTTTATATTTGTTTACTAATAATAATTTGTTTTTCTTAACTTTAAATATATTATAATTAAACAATTTTTTTGTTTCTATATAATTATTTCTTTTGTTAAGTGTGTTTGTTTTATTATTATTTTTGCTTAAGATATATTATATTTTAAACTTATATTGTTTAAGTTTTTCTAATTATTATATTTGTTTTTTGTTTAGTTGCTTTATAATAATAAAGTATACAAAGTTTTTATAATTTATAAAAATTGTAAATTTTAATAATTTTTTTATATATATTTTTTATAATTTTAAGAAGACTACTATAGCAAGTAGTTTTTTATTGTAAATATTATAGTTTTGTTCAATTAACAAAAGTTTTTTCAAAAAATATATTATTAAATATTAGATATCTTTATATCTCTAATTGAAACATATATTAATAACTAAATTTAATACGTTAATTTTAATCTTATTTAGCAATTGCAAATTATATATTTTTAATATTAATTTTTTTAAGCATTTTAGTTTAAAGTTTTAAAATTATTTCTCTTCTATAAATTTTTATATTTATAACATATTTTTTTTTGTAAAATTTGTTAATAATATTGCATTTATTAAGTAGTTTTTAATAAATTTTTTGTTGCAATTTATAAAATTTAGAAAGAATTATATTTTCTTAATATTTATTAATAATATTTATTTTTTAATTGTTTATAGCTTCTTAAGATTTATATATATTTCGTATTATTTAATAACAAATTTAAGAATTTTTTTTTTTTAATAAAATTTGTATTTCTTTAACTTAAAATATAAATTTTTTATATTTTAATATTTTAATATTTTAAAGATATAATTAATATATTTTTTTAAAATCTTTAAATAAATTATAATATTGTTCAAATATATTATAACAAATTAATTCAAACATTGTTATAGTATATTATTAATTACTTTTTAATATATTGTTAAGATATTTGTAAATTCGAACAATATTATTATATATAAAAAATTATTTTTTATTCTTCTTTTGTCTTTATTCTAATTTAATTATACGCTTTTTGTAAATTCAATTTAGTAAAATACTTTACTTTAAATAGTTAATTCTAAAGCTCGTTAATATTAGATAATAAATATTAATTTTTAATTATAATATTATTTAGCTTCTAGTAATTAATATATAGACAAAAAGTTTTATTTTTCTTTAATATTAAAAAAATTGAATATCTTATTCGTAATTAGAATTTTTAATAAATTTTTTTTTTTTTTTTTGTTAAGTATTTGCGAAGTATTTCGAACTTTTTTTTAAATAAAGTATATATAGATTTAAACATAAATTGCTTGTCTAATTTAAATCTAATTTTATAATTTTACAATTAATATTTAGAGAGAACTTTTGTTGTTTTCTTTTTTTAAAACAAATACTCTTAATTGTTATATATTTATAATATATACTTTAGCAATTTCTTTATTATATTAAATAATCTAAGACTTTTAAAAAATTTGTAATTTTTTTTACTTACTTTAACTTTGTAATTTAATTAATTTTTGCTACTATCTATTAAGTTAAATTTTGTTAAATTTTTTTTTTGCAAAAATGCAAACTTGTTACTTGTAATTAATTTTCGACTTAATTTTTTATTTATTATTAAATAATATTAATGCGTAGATTAAATATAAATTACGTAATTATATTGTGCAAATCTAAGTATTTATGTATTTTAATTAACTTTTAAATTGTATTACTTTAATTAAAACATTTTTAAAACAATATTATAAGTAGCTATTCTTATTATATTAAAAATTAGTTTTTTGTAATATTGTTAAATAGCTATTAATAATAATTTTGTTTCTTTATTTACTTTTTTATTTTTGTTAAACCCTAAGTTTCTATCTACAATTATTAGATTATATACGTTAGACTTCTTTTAAATAGAATATTCTTTTTTTTTAACAAAAGCTTTGATTATAAAATTATTTGTTATATTAGAATTAATTATTGCAATAAATTGTTATTTGTTAACTCCAATTAATATAATAAAATATTATATATATATTGTTAAATTTAATTGTTATTGTTAGATTAATATATTGCATTTCTTTAATATACTCTTTATTGAAAAAATTAAACTTTTCTTTGTTTTTGTGTTGTAACTTTTGCTTCGAACATCTATTTGCGCTAAGCTTTCTTCTTATGTTAAGTTAATAACTTTAGTTTTTTAGAAAATTAATTAATTTCTTCTTTGTTTTCTAAATAAGTCTAATATAAGTTGTTATAACAATTTGTTTAATTAAATATCGCATATTTCTTTACTTTCTTTATTGCTTATTTAAATAAATTAATATTGCTTAATTGTTGTTCGATTTTATTAAAAATATCTCTTTTTATAGTAATGTTGTTTTCTAGCGCTTTCTCGCATTTGTTTACAATTTAATTTATTTCTTTTTTTCTTAATAAGCTAACTAAAACGTCAAAGTAATTCGTAATGTTATTTAGATATTCGTGATTTTTTTTTAATTATATTTATTGTCCAAGTTTGTTACTAAGTAAAAGTATAACATTTTTAATTGTTTTGCTCTTATAATTTTATTAAATATTTGATTAACTTTTTGCGTAAATACAAATATCTTATTTAATAATATTTTATCTAGAACTTTTTATAACTAATTTGAATTTTTTATCAAATAATAGTTGTTGTTTAATCTAGTTTTAAGAGTATTTATCTTTGTATTAATTTGCTCTTTAATATTGTTTTAACTATTAGATATTTTTCTTAATATAGCATTAATTTGTAAGCGATTTATTAAGTTTTATAATTAACAATCTCTTGCAAAGTAATTCGATTTATTATATAAATAGCACGTTTTTTAAAACTTGTTATTTAATTTTCCTTTAATTTTTTTTTTTTTATGTTGTTAAATAAAATTCAATTTTATAGATATAAGTTTACAATAATTAAAATTACTATACTTTTAATTAGAACAATTTTTTTTTTACTAATATTTAATTGTTAATTTAAAGAAGATTTTTGTTCTTTTTTAAAATTAATTGTATCTTTTATTTATAATTTTTTTATACAATTTGTTGTTAAAATAGATAACTACTTTAATAAGATTAAATATATTGTTAAAATTTTTTTTGTTATATATAATTTTGTCTTTTAAGTTGTTTTTAAAATTTTGTTAAAATATTATTATAAATACAAGATTGTTTTATTTAATTAAATTAATATATTTTTAAAATCTAATTGCGTAATTTGTTGCAAAAATTTGTTAAATTAAATACTAAATTACTCTTTTTGCAATTTGTTTTTTGTTAAATATTTTAAAGATTCTTTGTAACTCTTTTTTAAAATTGTTAAAACTTATAAATATTATACAAGAGTTTTCGCTATTATTTTTTAAGTATTTTTGTAAATTTGATTTAAGTTAATGTTAAACTCTTTCTTTAAAAAATATTAATACAAAAATTGTCTTTTAATTTGTTAAAACAAAATAGAAGATAAAATAGATATTTATTTGCATAAGTTAATTCTTTAAATTAATACAATCTTTATAATAGATATTAAGTTTATTAATTTTAATCTTGTTGTTTTTTATAATTAATAGTTGACGTAATACTAATAAGCTAGTATTTAAAATAAAGATATATTAATTTAATATAAATATTCTTAAAGTATTTAAAATATTACGTTAATACTTTTTTTAAAAATATTAAAGTAAATTGTGTTTTAAAAAGATTTGTAAATATCTTTAAACAATATAAGCAATTATTTAATAACAAAAGTTTGCAATTATAAACAATTTTTATGTTTATTAAATTTTAAAAAATTCGATAAACTAAAATAACAATAAGTAAAAATCTATAATAAGTTGAACACAATTTATAAGAAAGTCGTATTTTTTTTTTTATATATTAAGAAAATATTAGTTGTTTATTTTGTTTGTTTGTTAAGTAATGCGAACATAGTTGTTCGCAATATTTGTTCGTCAAACATAAGAAACATTATACTTAGATTGCTCGCTTCTTAAGTATAACGAACATAATAATAGATTTGCTCCAAAGCGTAGAATCTAAATTACTAGTATAGCTTTAATAAGCTTGTAACAAGTCGAAATTAATTATTCGATTCGATTCCTAGGATTAGAATCGAAATTTAACTCGAAAAACCGACTCGAATTGCCAAGACTTTTAATTAAATAATTAAATAATTAATAAATAGTATCTATAACGTCTATAGATGCAAATTACGTATTAATATTGTTTATTTATTACTTAGTTAATAAATAGTATCTATAGATCTATAGATGCGAATTATGTATTAATATTTTTTTTTTAATATTTTAAAATTTAAATAGCATCTATAGATCTATAGATGCAAATTATATATTAATATTGATTTTTTAATATTTAAAAATTTAAATAGTATTTATAATATTTATAGATATAGATAATGTATTATAGTAATATATTATTATTTTCTACAATTAATTAATAATTATTTTAAATTTTATAGAATTTGTCTAAAAAACTAAAAATTAAAGTGTAATTCTAAAAATAGTAATTCTTGGTATAATAACGCAATTTTTGGTTTCTTGACAATTCGATTCGATTCCTAGAGTTAAAATTGTTGGATCAAGTTAATTCTAAAAGTTGAAATCAAAACTTAATCTAACAATTAATCTAATTGCTTGCAATATTTGTTTGTTAAATATATTAAATATTATACTTAAAATACTTGCTTCTCGAATATATCGAATATAATAATAGATTTGCTTTAAAAATATAGAACTTGAATTATTAATACAACTTAAATAAGCTTGTAATACTATTTATTTTCTTTAAAAATTTTGTTTCAAAATCTAATATCTTTCTACTATATTTTCTAGAAAAATTAATACTAGAAATTTCTTCTATTAAAAGAAAGATTTTTTCGATACTTTAAGTTTAATATTTTTAGCAATATATTCTTGTTGTAATTGTACAATATCTAATAAGATCTACTATATAAGTAACAATTCTAAAAAGTATATAAAGTATATATATTTTAATTGTAATTATAATTTAACATTTTTTTTAACTTTAATTAAATAAATTTACAAAAAACAAATATATTTAAAAAAATAAATATACAAAATATATATTAAATTAAGTTAACTAAAAAAGTAGTTTAACTTTCTAAAAAATAAGAAGAAAGAAATAATTATAATAAAGTAAAAAAATATTAGCAATCTAAAAATTAATAAAGTATATTTTATTAAGTTTATTGTTAAGATTTCTAAATTGTTGTTTAATATATTATTCGAACAATTTTGTTTTAATAGAACTTTCTTAAAAGATTCTAATAGTAATTAAGATTTATTTTTTATTTTTATATATTTTCTAAGATAAAGTATCTTTTTTATAGTCTAATTGTGTCGAATCGAATTATCGAGTTCAAATCGAACATTTAATTCGAATTAAATCGAATTAATTTTAAAAATTAAAATTAAAAAATTAATTTAATTTCCAATATTAAAATTAACTATTAGAATTAAATTATAAATTGAAAATTGAAAATTAATTCGAAAAATCGATTTAAATTGTTAAAATTTAATATTAGTATAATAAAATTCTAAAATAAATAATAGAAAATTATATTCTATTTTATAATTTTTTAATAATTAATTATTTAGTAATATATTAAAATAATATATTTAGATTATTTAGAATTAAAGTTTAAAAAGTTAATTTAATTATATTTTAGATAAACTAATTGTTCGATTCTAATTGTTGGAACCGAATTGCATAAATTATAAAAATACTAACTATATTAGGTTAAAACTTGACCTAATTAGATATAACTTTCGGATCGGGTTATAGATTTTAGGAAAAAATCGACTCGAACGATTAGTCTAATTGTACTTAAAATTTGCAATAGAATTTTAATAAAATTTGCAAAATACTATTTAAGAACAAAAAAATTACACAATATATTATACAATCTTATTAATATTTTAGATTCTATATAAAAAATTAGTTTTTATAAATTATAAAAGAAAAAAGAAAACAATAATACTAGTAATTACAAAAATAAATACAAAATAGAATTTAAAAATTATTATTAATATTATTATAATTTAATTGCTAATTTAAGAACAAAAATACAAAAAACAACTACTACTAAAAAAATAATATAATATAATAATATATATAATTTTTTACTAATATTAATATAGTTTATTGTAATTTTTACAAAATTTTTATTTTAACAATTTTAATAATTTTGTTTAATATAAAATAAAAACAATTAATATCTTTATATTAATATTATAGAAAATTAATATTCGATTTAAAAATGTTAAAAAACAATAGATTAAATTTTTTAAAATTAATATAAATAGCTCGAGATATACTTTTATATCTAGTATTAATAATAGATATTAAACAAATTTTTAGTTTTATTCGAAAATTTAAAAATTTATTAATAAAATTTATTTTAAATAGATTGATTGCGTCGGATCGAATCGATTTTAAAAGTTAAAATTGAAAAGTCGAACTAATTTCTATAATTAGAATCGACAATTCGATTCGATTTCTAGAATTAAAATCAAAATTCGACTCGAAAAAATCGACTTAAATTGTCAAGACTTTTAATTAAATAAATATATAATTAATAAATAGTATCTATAATATCTATAGATACAAATTATATATTAATATTATTTATTTATTATTTAATTAATAAATAGTATCTATAGATCTATAGATACAAATTATATATTAAATTTTTGTTTTTAATATTTAAAAATTTAAATAGCATTTATAGATCTATAGATACAAATTATATATTAATATTAATTTTTTAATATTAAAAAATTTAAATAGTATCTATAACACTTATAGATATATAGATAACATATTATAGTAATATATTATTATTTTCTACAATTAATTAATAATTATTTAAAATTTATAGAATTTATCTAAGAAACTAAAAATTAAAATTTGATTCTAAAAACAGTAATTCTTAACATAATAATGCAATTTTCGATTTCTTAACAATTTAATTCGATTTCTAATATTAAAACCGAAAATCGACTCGAATTGTATCAATTTGTATCCAAAATATTAGAAATCGACTCGGATTTCAAATTGGTTTCTAGAGTTAAAACCGATAGATCAAATAGATTTTAAAAGTTGAAATTAAAACTTAATCTAATAATTAGTCTAATTTTAAACAAGTTTGCAAACAATTAAACAAATTATAATAATTAAATATTTTAATAATATTATAGATCTAGATGCAAAAGAGATTGTTCTTAAACTAAAAAAAATATATATTATAGAGAAAAAAATAACAATTAAGCAATAAAAAAAGAAAAAAGAAAAAAAGAAAAAAATCTTTTTATATTAGATTTTGAAAAAAAATTAAATTAGATTTATCTATAAATAAACTAATTTTTGAAAAGAAAATATCTTTAATAACTACAAAAATAATTAAATACTATAAGTAATAATACAAAAAAATAATATATTTAATAAATTAGATTGGTAGAAAAAATTGATTAATAATAAAATTTCAAAAATTCGAATTTTAATTAATACAAAAAACAATTATAACTATCCAAGAAAAATAATATATTATATTTGTTTAAAAAAAAGAAAAAAATTGTTATAAATTTTTTAGTTTAAAAGATCGAACTACTTTATAAAATTTTTAACAAAAAACAAACTTTTTAACTAAAATATTATATATTTTACGTAAATAATTGCAAAATTCGAATCTATAGTACGCAAGATATTAGTTATAATTCTATTATTATAATAATAATACAAAAAAATAATATGTCTATTAAAAAAAATAGTAATTATTAATATTTCTATTACTTTTTAAAGTACAACTAAAACTAAGCTCTAAATACAATAATTAATTTAATTATATTTATAACTATCGATTTTATTATAAAAAAAATTACAAATTAGATACTAAAATACAAATTAAAAAATAAAAAAATTAATTAATTTTTAATATTTTCGAATTTTATAAAAAGTAACAATATTAAGTTTTTACTTTTGTATATACTATTGCAAAATATTAGTATATTAGTTGAAAATATATTATGTATTTGTATTTTCTTAATTATATTAGTATTTCGAATATTTTTTTTTAATATTTTTTTCTTTTTAAGAATTTTCTTTATTTATACTTATTTTATTATATTTAGATTAAAAAATTAATTTGTTGCAAAAAAATTCGAAATTAATTAATAAGTTAACAAATTAAATATGTTAGTTTTAGATAAAATGTTTTGTATTATTTGTACATATTATCTATCTATTTTACGCAAATTATTGAAAAGGATAATAAATTTAATAATATTAAAAAGAGATTTATATAGATTGATTGCGTAAAATCGAATTTATTATATAATTGTATTAAGATTTGGATTTCGATTCCAACTATTAGAATTAACTCGAGAAAAATTACTATATATAGTATACTAGTATACTATATATAGTAAAGTTTATTAATAGCTTGATTTTCGGTTCCGACTATTAGAATTGATTCGATCCGAATAGTTAGTCTAGATTTATATTAATATAAAAGAAAAATATTAAATTTAAGACAAAATTTAAAGAAATTATAGTAAAATAAACAATAGTTTTAATAATTTTAAATAATACAAATACATCGAAAAATTATATAAAAAAAAGACTTAAATTAGTAATTAATAATAAGAATATATAATATAAATAATAAAATAATTAACAAATATAAATTTGTATAATATATTAACAAGATTAAATATATATTAATATAAAAAAATAATAATTTTGTATTAACAAAAATTTAAAATAAATATTAGTTTTAATTTTAATATATATATTTTTTACTTTATTTTAATAAATCTATCTATTAATATATTATTTACACTTCAATTAATATTTTCAAATTTTTTACTTTTTAAATTTTGTTGCACTTTACTAGATATTGTAAAAAAATTCTTAATTGCTATATAATTGTATTATTTCTATATATTATTTGTAGAATAAACTAAAACTATATACAAATAATAGAAATATTATTAATTGATTTAAAAAGTATTTTAAGTTGCAATTGTATATAAGAATAAAATAATAATTATTATTATTATATCGAAAATTAAACAATAATTGCAAAACTATTTTAATTTAATTTAAAAAATTGCAAAAAACAATTGTTTAAAAACAAGTTCTTGTATCGAATTGTAAATATATAAAAAATAAAATAAAAAATAAAATAAAAAATCGAATTAGTTAAAATTTTTATAGTAATATATTTAGATAATATAATAAAGTACACAATATTGATAATTTTATAGCAAAATACTTTAAAAATAAGTTTAAACAAAAAACCAAAAAAAATTGCAATTAAAAAAACAAATTAACTTAAAATTATCAAAAAAATACAAAAATTATTTAAAAATATAAATATGGTAATAAAATTATCTTCTAAAAAAAAAATTATTTAAATATATTATTTGTATTTTATATTTAAGTTAAATAATATTATAATTAAGTATTAATAATAGTTTTAATATTAATAAAAGTTTTTCGATTTATATAAAATTAATTGTAAAAATTATTTAACAACAAATTATTTATTACAATAACTTAAATATTTAAAAAAAAACTAATAATAACAATTCTATAAAATTATTTAATATTTTTGTTAAAAAATTTGCAATCTTAAACAATATAAAAAAGAGAAATATTTTGAATTCTATTATTTTGAAAATAAAAAATTTTAATAATATAATTAAAAAAAAATTTGAAGGAAAAAGACTTAATACAAAACTTAAAATAATATAAAAAAACTAAATTATAACTACTATCTAGCAACAAATAATTAAAAAAAATAAAATAAAATAAAAGCAAAAATAATAAAAACAATAGCAATAGAATTAATAAAAATAACAATAACAAAAACAAAAATATTAATAAAATAAAGAATAACTCGAATTAAACTATTTAAAATAATAGTAAAACAAACAAGATTATTAAAATTTTAATAACTTTATATACATAATCTAGAGAGTCTACTATTATAAAAACAATTATAAAATATTATTATAAAATATTACTATATTATATGCTTTATTTTATTATTCTTTTGTATTATAAAATTATAATTAAAATAAATATTAGAATTGCAACTTATATATAATTTTATTCAATTTTACTTAATTTAAAGATTTTAATTTTTAATAATATATTAAAAGTATATATTTGAAGTTTTAATAATTATACTATTGTTTAAGTATTATTTCTTTATATATAAATCAATAGAATAAACTTAAAAAACAAATTTTAATAGTTTAATAATTAGAACAAATATAGATATTAATAGTTGTTGTCGAATTTAGAAATATATTGTAAGATTAATATTAAACTAGTTATAAATAGTATTAATTTATTTAATATTTATATTGTATCGAAGATTCAAATCTCTTTTAAAATATAGTTAAATTAAATTTTGAAATTTTAATTCTAAATAACTTAAACATATTATTTTAATATATTATTAAATAATCTATTATTAAGAAATTATAGAATAGAATAGAATTTTCTATTATTTATTTTAGAATTTCTTTATACTAATACTAAGTCTTAACAATTTAAATTAGTTTTTTAAATTAATTTTCGATTTTAAATTTTAAATTTAATTTTAATAGTCGATTTTAATATTAGAAATTAAATCGAACTATAAATTTTAATTTTTAAAATCGATTTAATTCAATTCAAATCGAATATAATATTCGATTTAAATTCGATAATTCTATTTAACACAATTAATCTATAAATTGTATTTATATATTAATTGTAAACATATTTATTAAAGTAGATTTTATAATTACTCGAAATAGTCTAATAAAATAGATAAAAATAAAAACAATTTTAAATCTTAAAGTATTTTTTATAGTAAAATTTATATAATTTTTTTTTGTTAATACAAATATATTAAAAAATAATTATAAATAATAAATTCGAAAATAATAATTAAAATAACAATTAAATTTTTAAAGAAATATAGTATTAAAAAAATAACAATATTAACTTATTGTTTATAAATAAATAGAATAGTACAAAAAGAATATAAATCTATTATTAATATTTTATTTAAATTAATAAAAAGAGTTTTTACAAATTAATTACAATATTTGTATACAATCTTGTAAATAAATAGAACAACAATTTAGAAAATTAAAAAAAAAAAAATTTAATTTTAATTTAAATACAAAGTTATATTATTAATTAAAATAAAATATTTAATCTAATATATTATAAACTAAAAGAAAGTTTGTTTAACAACTAATTTATTAATATTGCAAGCAAAATAAATAGAAATAGACTAACTGTTAAGTTGGATTTCGATTTCAACTATTAAAATCGATTCGATTTAACAGTTTTAATATTAGAAATCAATCTAGAAATCGAAACAAATTGTTAAGAATATTAAGAATTCTAAAAATATTATAAAAATGGTTTTTTTTAATTATTTTGTAGATAATATACAATAGTAATATATAATATAAAATTAATCTACTATATTTATTAATTAAATTAAATAGATTAATTATTTCTATTAAATTATTAATTAATTATTACTAAATAATTATTACTAAAAATAATTAATTATTACTAAAAATAATTTATTGTTACTAAAAATAGTTCAATTTACTAAAAATAGTAGTCTTAACAATTTGAATCGATTTTTTCGAGTTAGATTTCGATTTTAACTTTAGAAATCAATTTAAATTGTCGATTTTAATATTAGAAATTAAATCGATTCTTTAATTTTAACTTTTAAAATCGATTCAATTCGATTCGAATCAAATATTTGATTCGAACTTGATAATCCGATTCGACGCAATCAGTCTAACTAGAAAGAAAAAATAAAAATCTTTAGAAAATAGTTTTGTATTTTTGTTATTTTAAAAAAGAAAACAAAAATTTTTATAATAATAAATATTAATTGCAAATACGTTTAATTTAAACTAAAAACTTAATTTTATTATATAATACTAAGTTTAATAAAAAATACAATATAAAACTATTTTTCAATAATTAGATTTCTTTAAAATAAGAAAAAAGAACAAAATTAAAGATTTTAATATTTTAAAAGAAGTTAATAATATAAAACTTAAAAATATTTATTTAGAAAATTAACTTAAAAAATATATAGAAGGAAATTAGAATTTTTAGATCTTTGAAAAGTTAAAAAACAAAAAATAAGAATAAGAATTAAAGTTATAAAAAACAAAAAATTGATTTAGTTAGAGCAATAGAAGATTGTTTGCAATTATTATATTATTATTATTTTATTACAATTATTTAAATTATATAGAAATATAAGATTTTTTTTTAGAAAAGAAAAAATTGTAATTGTAATATTTGTTTTATTTGCAAAAGTTTTAATATAAAAGTTTATTAATTTACAAATTTTAAAATGAATTTTCGCACAATTATATAAAGTAATTTACAAAATATTAAAATTTCGAGTATTTAAAAATGTTATAATTCTAGACTAGATAGGCTTCGCTCTTCGATTACTCTTTAGATCTTCGCTTTCTAGTCTTAAGTATACTATAGATAACGTTTAGCGTTTTGACACTTATAGTACTTATATTTATTTCTTGTACATAATTAGTTTTGCATAGCTAGTATTTTTATTAATTAACTATATACTAGTTATTAAAGCTCTAACTCTAACATAATATTAGTTATTTCTTTAACAACAATTTTGCAAATCGTATTTTAAAAATATTTATATTTGCTTACTTTTTTTTCTTCGAAACGTACTTTAGATATAGAGTTATTAAAGCAACTTTAAATATAAAGTTACTAAAGCAATTCTAAATATAGAGTTACTAAAACAAGCGCTTTGCGAAACGTAATAAAATAGCGACAATAGATATCTCTAAGAAAGACGTACAACTTAATAATAACAAATTTCGTTAATTCTTTAAACAAGTATTTTCTAATTTTTATTACACTAAGTTGAAAAAAGTCTTACAAGAAAAATAGTAAACTTGTTAAAATAAATAAACAACAAATTGTTCTAATTACAATTTAATAATTTTGCTAAAATAAATAAGCAAGTTTGCTAAAATTAACACTTATATTATAATGTTGTTGTTTTCGAACAATATTTTTTTACTTTATGCAAAGTTTACTATGCGATGCAATATTTAAGCAATACTTGTTTTTAATATTAATAATTTTGTTTTAATACTTACTAACTTAATTAAACAAAGTAAATCGTATAATATTTAAATAGAACAAACGTATTTAAATAAAATGTTCTATCTAAGTTTACATTTTTATTTACTACTTTGTTATTGTTTATAATTATTAATATTTACGATATTTGTACAAATCTATTACAATAATGCGTTGCAATTTCGTTATAAAAAGTTAAATATCTTACTTTAACTTTAAGTTTTGTAAGAGCGTTGCATCTTAAAATCGATCTTGTTATTAATTAAGTATTAAAACTTTGTTATTGTTAAAGTTACAATTGCAAATTCTATCTAAATTTGCTTTTAAAAACTCTAAGTTAACTAAACTTAACAACAACTTTTTTGAGAACATTAATATGTTATCTTTATTTATTAAGAAATTTAGAAATAAAGCTAAAGTTAAAATTAATCGATTTTTATTTTATTAATCTCTTTTCGATTACAATTGTCGTTGACGAAAGACTTAAAAAAACTTCGCAAAGCTCTTATATAACAACAACTTTATTACAGATATAACTAAAAATCTCGCATAATAATTTAAATATATTAATAGTATTTATTTTTGCGTGCAATATCTAATACAATATAAGAAAGATTAAAACAAAGAAATTATACAATTAAAGACAAATTTAAACAAAGCTCAAATTACTTGCGAAAGTTTATAAAAAAAACAAAATATAAAGCAAGCTAAAGACAAAGTATAAAAGAAGACAACTAATATATTAATTAAAAAACAAAATAAGTTAATCGAGAAACTTAATTATTTTAAGCAATTTAAATCTATTTATTACTTATTGTTTCTTCGAAATCTTAACAACAATAACAACGATTACAATATATTTTTTCACGAATTAAATCAATAAAATCGCGAACGTCTTAACGAAGTCTATAGAAATAGCTTGCTCAAAATCAAAAAATTAATATATAACAATATTAAATTTCTTGATTTAATTGTTTTCTTAAATAATTGAAAGAAATTTAATCAATAACAAACAACGCTTTTTATTAAATTTAAAGCTTGCTTTCGTATATTTAATAATAAACTAATTAAGCTAACATATATTGCAATCAAATATACAAAGAACGTCTTCGAAGATATTAGATATTAATTGTTAAATTAAAGCAACAATCTCGTTTAGCTTTATAGTATATTAGCTAAATTAATAACAAATTTTTACGCTTAATTTGACGAGTTTAATTAATAATATAAAATTTTTATTAAGTTTATGTTATCTAATTTTGTTATAAAGTGTTTTAAAATCTTTAACAAATACGTAATTTAATTTACGTTAATTGCAACAAATATTAAGCTACTTAAAGATTAAAAAATGCATTGATTCGATTTAAGATTAAGCAACAAGTTGTACAATCAATTTGTTAATATAATTGACGTTATTAATATTAATAACTTGATTTCTTAATTACGCAATATAAATTTTAAAATAAAACAAAAAAAATTATTAATTGTTTTAAGCTAGCGCGTGTAATAAATTTATTATTATACAAACAAATAAAAATCGAAATATTATACGCAAGTCTACAAGTAAATTCGAAGTTTATAACAACAAATTAATCAATTATATAATTAAACAAAAGATTTCTTTTAAAACAAAGTTAATCTTTTGATCTTAAATACTTAAAAATAAGATTAAGAAAAAGAATCTTTATTAAAAGTGCTTGCGCTCAAAATATTGTTTTAATTATTCGAATATCTTTTGCAAAAACAAATTAATTAAAAAAAAAAAAGCAATTATTAAGCTCAAAATTTATAATATTGGCGATCTCGAATTAGCAACACTTAAAGAAGAGAGTTGCTTTAACATCTTAAATAACAACTTAAATAACTTTAACAAATTAAAAAACTAAACATTCTTAACAAGAATTACAATTTAAAACAAAAATTAACGCTTATACAAAAAACAATAAAAGAGCTTAAAGTTATATTTAATTTATAAGATAAAGTTTTGCTTGTTAACGTCGAACTTAATTCTAACGTTATTAACGACAAATTGCTTAACAATTAGCAACTAAATTTTTACGTTAAAATTTGTTTAAATTAAGTTTATTTATTTTTTAATAAAAGTTATGTTAAAGCAATATTGCTTATTAATATCGAAGTCTTTAATAAAGTTTTTGTTAATAAAAAGTTTGTTAAGTTTTATAAACTTTCTATTATATTGCTTCAAAATTTGATTAAATTACATCTTGCTAATAACAAATTTGTCTCTAATATTATTTATATCGCTTAAGTTACTATTAATCTAAACAAACATATTAATATCTTATAATATCTAATAATTAAACTAAAATAATTCGCAATTATTTTTAATATACTTTAGATAAAAGAGTATAACGTACAAATTAAAGAGAGTATACAATCTCTTTAGTTTAAATTTAATTATTGCATAAAGTATTGCTTATTAAATTATTAATTGTTAAAATTCTTTAACAAACAACGCAAACAACTAAAACGTTTGTCTCTAAAATCTTTAAATAAAGTCTATATTTATCAAATTAATATCTTCTTATTTTTAAAACTTGTTAACAAAGAAAGTTACGAGATAGTTGTTATATTATTTAAGCACTTTGTTATACTAAATTAATTAAAGAAAAACGATAAATATTTAGCTTGCATTATAGACGACAATATTATTATAAATGTTGTAGTTATTATTTTTAATAATTACAACAAGTTTTATATTAAATTTAAGCGAAATTCTTTAAATATAAAGCAACTTAAAAAGAAGATACATTTAAAGTTTAAACAATAAGTTAAACTTTTTAACTCGCAAGAAGTTAACAAGTTGCTACTTAATAAAAGTATTAATTATGTTATTAATTTTGTTTTAAAAGCAACTTCTTCAACTAAGAAAGTCTACAATATATTTTGTCAAAAAAAAGAAATTATTAAAGTCTATTTAAATAATATAAAGAGCAAAGATTAAATTCGCAATAGCATCTTATAGTATGTTGTTTCTATTTTTATAGTTAAAAGATTTAATAAGAATTTGCGCGTTTGCGTAAATTATAAAGATTTTAACACTTTAACAATTAAGAATTGCAATATTTTATCGTTAATTAAAGAAATTTTGCAACAATTATACAAAATTAAGTACTATAATAAGTTTAATATTATTGTTGTCTTTAACGAAATTCAAATACGTTTTAATAATAAATACAAAATAGTCTTTATTATTTGTTACAATCTATTTAAGTACGTTGTAATATTTTTTAAATTGTATAATATCTTAATTACGTTTTAATCTTTTATTAATAAAACTCTTAATTTTTATCTAAACGATTTTTGTATTATTTATATAAATAATATCTTAATTTACAATAATATCGAAAAAAAATATAAAAATTATGTAAACAAAGTTCTTGTTAAGCTTTATAACACAAGTCTTTATTTAAACATTAATAAATATATTTTCTTTATTAAACAAATTAAATATCTAAACCTAATTATTATTATCGAAGAAATTCGAAGAAATTTTAAGAAAATTAAATGTATTTTTCAGTAAAAAGCTTCTATTTGCGTGTGTGACGTACAAATCTTTTTAGACTTTGTTAACTTTTATTGACAATTTATTTATAAATATTTAAGTCTAATTAAATCTTTGTTAATGCTTAGTAAACTTAAGAATAAAAGTCTTAATTTTCTATAACAATTTGACAATTTTAAAAACTTTGCGTTTAAAGCTTTTAAAAAAGTCTTTATTAATTAATTTATTTTGCATTATTTCAATTTTAATTTAAAGATTTAAATCGAAAGCGATATTTTCGACTTTGTAATTATTATTGTGCTTTCGCAAATAAACTTGAATAAATTGCTTTATTTAATAATTTAATAATTTAAAATTATGTTGTTCGCAAAGTGCAACTACGAGATTTACGACAAAAAATTATTAATTATTGTTCGCGCTTTTAAGAAGTAATATCTAGAGTATATCGATATATCTATTAAATAATCTATTAAGATTATTATTAATTATTGTAATCTAAAGCATTTTATAACTATTAAACAATTTAATTGTTGTTAAGTTCGCTAAGTTAAGTTTTTGTTTAAATTTAATTTTAAAATTATTTATCGATTAAACGTATTAAACGCGAAGTTAAACAATTTGATTAAACAATTGCAAAATTTGCTCTTTAACGAAAAGATTTTCGCAATTAGTTTTAACAATAAACAATTTTTAAACAACACAATTTAGAATTAAATATAACTAAAGTTGTTGTATTAATCTTGTTATTACTAAGTATTATTTACAATTTAATAATAAAGTTAGTTTGTTTGCTTTAAGACTTTATTAAACTTAAACTAATTATTAACAAAAAAATCGCAAAAGTTTGCAAAAAGTTTACTTAAACTTAAACTTTGCTAATAACTAACAAAGACGTAGAGTTATTTACGTTTTTATTGTTTACAATATTTGCATTATTTTAGCAAAACAAACTTTACTTTGCTAAATCTCTTCTTTTAATTTTTTCGTTTATTATTGTTGCATTTACAATTTCTTAATTTACAATTTCTTTGTTTCTAGCTATCGATCTTGCTTTTTTTCTAAATATATTTATTTTGTTTATAACTTAATTATTTATATTCGCAATTTTTTTTACAATTTAGCTTTTGTTTGTTGTTGCGATCAATTTAATAGAAGAGAAGAAATCTAAGATAAAACTTAATTTTAAAGTTTCTGTTTAATAGATATTAAAGACATACTTGTATAACAAGAAAATAAAACAAATTATTCAAGCTAAAGAAGCTAATAAATAAAAATTTTTAATTATTTTTCGCAAAATAATTAAGTTAGAACTTAAAAACTATATAATAATTAAACATTTAACAATTAATACTAAGCATTTATTTGTTCGAAACAAAATATATGTGTTTCGAGATACAAATAATATTTTTCAAGTCGAAGCAATTAAGTTTTAGCATAAATCGTTAAGCGCTAAACATTCGAATCGAACGATTATTTCCGAGAAAGTATAACGTTACTATTATTGATTTACATTGTATTTAGATGTTAAGAAGTACGTTAAAAGCTATCTTATATACAAATATGTCAAATTATATCGCGAATATAAATATATTGGCAATTTCGGGAGAGAGACTTTATATAAGCTAATCCTGCTATCGATTCTCTATAGAGACGACATTGGCATTTCTGCTCGTTTCTGTTCGCGCTAATCTAATTAGAAAATTAAGATTATTTATATAAACTAGTATTGTTTTATACTTAGTTCGAAATTTTTAGCTCAATCGAGCTAGTACTAGGAATGTAATAAATAATCGCAAATGAAATTTCTCGATTTTATTAATAGATTGGCGCTTATAGACGCGAATTTATTTATAGAATCGAAAAATTCTAATTTTGATAATTTATTACGTCTCTAGTACTAGCTCAATTGGACTAAAAATTTCGAACTAAGTATAAAACAATACTAATTTATATAAATAATTTTAATTTCCTAATTAGATTAGCGCGAGCAAAAACAAGCAGAAATGTCGATGTTGTCTCTATAGAAAATCGATAGCAAAATTAGCTTATATAAAGTCTCTCTTCTAGAATTGCCAATATATAATCTACTAAAATCTTTATCTATTTTAAATTGTTATTAGCAAAATATATTTTGCAACTTTATTATTTCTCTATTGTTATATTGTTATAAAGAAATAATCTTTTAATATATCTTAATAATAATTGATAAATTATCTAAGAGTAAAAAGTTTATACTTATAAATTCTTTAAAAGTTAAGATTATAATTTAAGTTTTTATTAATTTTGTTTAACGTATCGAAAACTTTCTAATTATTATTGTTTCGAATAGAGATACTTAATTTATTGCTTACTTCTAGCAACGTCTTTGCAAAAAACTAGAGACTAAATCTAAATTATTAATTGCATTTTATTTAAAAATTAACAATTAAATCGAAAATATTAACATCGCTTTTAAACAATATCTTCGAATATATATACAATATAATTAGAATAATTAGAATAATTATCTTGCTATTGTTAAATTTGTTATTAACAATTATATTAGCAAGTTTATTAGCTTATTTTTTTTTTATTATTAAAAACTATTTGTTACGATTAGATTTAAAGTTATTCGCAATTTTTTTTAACAATAATACGCTTAAAGCTTGTCGCAATATAAAGAATATTAACAAAGTTATAAAAAAATCAAGATTTTGCGAAATTTTCTTTGTTAAAAGCTTGTCTAAACTTAAGTTAAATAAATAAAGTTTGCTAATTGTAGATATATTGCGATTTTAAAGTTCAAAATTAATAATTAAATTATATTTAATACTTAAAATATTAAAACAATTCGATTATACAAGTCTTTAAAGCATAAGAATATAGATCTTTATAAAATTATTTAAGCAATTAACAATTACGTCTACAAACTAAAATTGCTCAAATTAATAAAAATTTATTTATAATTTTATTTATAATTTTTGTATTTTAACAAAAGTAAGTTTTTATTAAATTAGCAAATTAAATCTTTGTTGTTCGTCAATATTGTCAACAACATTAACGACAATAATTTTAAATACTATGTTAAAAATATCGAAACATTACGATATAATATACGCAAAAATAACGATAACGTAGATTTAAGTTTAATTGTTATTAATTACAAACGCAAAATACTACAATATTAAATTCTTTTTACAAGTTATACAAACTACAACAATAGATTTAAATAACTAAATTACTTTATAACTAACAATTACTTTAACTTTGTTGTTAACTTCTATTACAAATATTTAGACACAACAAGATTTTATTAAATATTTAAAACGTCTTCTAATTAAAAATCTAATAAGTAGAATAATTTGCGTCTATACGTTTCTTGCGTTCTTCTATTATTGTTGCCAAAACGTCGCTTAACATATATCTATAACTTTTGTTATTGCATTTAAAATCGATTTCGAAAACGCATTACTAATATATTACTATTGTCGAAAGTTACTCGTTATATATTTGCAATTAAAATCAAATTCAATTTGTTATCTTATCTTCTATTGCACTTAACAAGAATCTTAGAAATATATTATTAATGCATTATTAATGTTAAAAGTTAATCAATATATATTCGTAATTTTTGTTGTCGTTACTATAGTGCTTTTGCTAAATATTTTATAATTGTCTCTTCTAAAGATTCTTTAAATTAGAATTGACTTAATATTTCTAAATATACGCACGAATGTGTATAAATTGTTGCTAAGATACTTTTATATTATTTTCTCTCTTTATATTGCAAGTTTAGACAAACGTATTTAAATATAATTAAAATTCCACAAATTTTAACTTTTTAATGTCGTTATTCTTTTTTATTGTTGTTAATTTTCTCTTAGATTACGTAATTGATTAACTCTTTAAATTCTTTTAAATGTAATTAATCTCTCGAATTCTTTTAAACGTAATCGATCTTTATTTTGTTATTAATTTCTTAATTTTCGCGTTACGTAATCTAGATCTCTTTCTTAAAATTAAAGTTAATAATCTTTTGTACTCTTTTTAATTTTTTTATATTTAATGTTTTCTTAAAATTTATTTATTTTTCTCTTCTCTTCTTGATTTGATTGTTGTTCGACAAATTGCTCAAAACTTAATGTCTATTGCTTAACAATTGCTCGAAACTCGATTTTCGTTGTTCGACAATTATTTAACATTTGATTTTAAACATTAAATTGTATCTAATAGATATATTTAATACTAATTAAAAATACTTAAGAATTAACTAGAACATTATTTGTAACATGCATGTTTATATTATTGTTTTTTGTATATTTTGTTTCAAAAATTTCCAATTATTCTTTTTATTTAACAAATTTATTCTTTTGTTTAACGCGTATTAAAAACTTTAATTTTAATTATTAAACAATACTTAATACGTATTCGATATTAATTAAAGCTTGTACTTAATAAGTATTCGAAATTAATTAAAGTTAATTAGAAACGTTAACTAGAAGACTCAATATTGCTTTGTCGAAACTTACAAATAAAAGAAAGAGATAATATTACAATTTTAAACTAAATAAACTTTGTTCTTTAATTATTTTTTAAGTTTTCGCTTTTTAGTTTTAAGTATACTACGAGTAATGTTTAACATCTTGATATTTATAATACTTATATTTATTTCTTGTACATAGTTCATTTTGCATAGCTAGTATTCTTGTTAATTAACTATATACTAGTTATTAAAGCTCTAACCCTAACTCAAAAAAACAAAGAAAAAGACAAAAATATTAAAAAGTCGAAATATTAACAATTTTAATTTAATTAGAAAATTCTATATAGACTAATTTATTATATTTTTCTTGCAATTAATTTAAGTAACAAAAAAAACAAGAAATCTAATTTAATAATCTAAAATAAATAAGAGCAATTTTTTTAATTTTTTTACTACAACTTCTATACAAGTAGAAACAATTTTCTTTATTAAGTAATTAAGAGACTATTACTAAAAGAAAGAGAATTGTATATAGTTAAGTAATTAAAAGATATTAGACTATAGATTTAAGAATATTTGTTATTAGTATTAGCAATTTATTTTTAATATATATATAATCTCTTTTACTTAAATCTTAGAAGCTTAGCTACTTAATATATTATTAAATTATATAATTAAATCTATACATATATTGCAATAAGTCTTTGTTGTTATAATTGTCTATTAACTAGAATTCTATTTCTATCTTCTTATATTATTTTTAGAATTCTTAATATTCTTAACAATTTAATTCGATTTTTAATATTAGAATCAAAAATAAAGTTAAATCGAATTAAATTTTAAATTAATTTCTAATATTAAGATTAACAAGTTAAATTAATTCTAAAAGTTAAAATCGAAATTCGACTTAACAATTAATCTAAGTTTAGTATTACAAGTCTAGCAAGCTTTAATAGATATATAAAGTACGCAATACAAGTAGTATAGAATATAGCTACTTATATTTGCTTCTGTATCTCTACTTAGAAGCAACAAGAATATATTTTTACAAATTTTGCTAGAAATAACAGAAATTTGTTTTTAGTACTTTTTGTTAAAGCAATTAGAACAAAATATTAGTATTCTATTGCTTTAAAAAGAAGCAAAAGAAGCACAATAGAATTTTTTAGTATATAGATTTTCGAATACAACTCTCTTATAGATTCTATTTAACTTATCTTAAGTTTTAACTTATTTTAACTAGACTAATTATTAGATCGAATTTCGATTTTAAATTTTGAAATTAATCTAATTTGTTAATCTTAATATTAGAAATTAACTTAAAATTTAATTTAATTTCTATTATTTTAAAATTAAATTAACTTAATTTAATTTAATTTTCGGTTTTAATAATTAAAATTAAATCGAATTATTAAGAAATCAAATATAATATTATTCTACTTAGATTTTCTATTTTTAAATACATATTATTATAATTTTGAATTTTTTGCTATAGTATTAAGTAATATATTTTAATTTAAAAACTACTCTTGCTTGTATTATTTTAAAATAGTTTATCTATATTAATTACTACTTGTATTACTCTTTTATATTATATTTTTGTTTTCGAGTTTTTTCTCCAATTGTTAAAGAATATTGTTATACTATATTTGTATTTTTGTTTGTAAAATATTAAATTTTTTAAGAATTTTAAATTTTTTATTGTTTTTAAACAAAGAAAATTCTAGCAAATCCATTTTTTGCAATTTGCTATTTAATAGTTTATATTCTAATTAATTTGCAAGTTAATCTAATTGAGATTTTTTTATTTTTACTATTAATATTAGAAAAAGATATTTTTGCAAAATATTTAACAAAATATTTATTAATTAATTATTGTTTGTTTTAAAAGAAAAAAACAAATATATTAAATAAAATTTAAATATTAATACTCAATTTTAAATATAATAGTTATAAATAATTATTAACAACAATATTTTAAACAAAATTTAATTAAAACTTGTTAATTTATATTAAGCAAAAAAAATAATATAGAAGTACAATTTAAGCTTTAAAACAAATATATTTAAATAATTTTAATTATAAATAATATCTTAAAAATTATATATAAAAATTGTTGTAAAATTTTAAATTATTTTATTGTTTACAATTATTTAAGTTTATCAAATATAAAGAAATATTTTCTATTTTTCTTTTATTTAAAACAAAAATAATCTTAATTGCAAATTATAATTAATTTAGTTTTTAATTGCGTAAATTACAATTAATAATATATATAAATAATATATAATTAACAATAAATTAGAAGAAAAGTTATATTAATTTGTTATTATTTTTTATTTAAAAAAATTAAGAAAATTAATTATACAAGATTTTTGTAGATTTAAATTTGTTTTTTCGAATTATTAACAATTTTAATTTTCGAAAGTTGTTAAAAATATTTTGTTCAAATTTAATACTTTTAAATTGTATTAAACTATTTGAGATAATTTTCTTAAAATATAATTAAATTTGTAAAAAAATTAAAATAGATTTTAAAAATATTTAATATATTTCTATTATTTTAGATATATAATCTACTTTTTAAAGATTTATCTATCTAGAAATATTAATATATTATATAGATATTATATATTTTAATTTTGCAAATATTTTATTAAATTTATTTCTTTTAATATTAAGTATATAAATTGTTAATTAATATTAAAACTTATAAAGATTTTAAAGTCTTTCGAAATTAAAAACAAATTTCTTGAAATTATTATTAATAATACAAGTAATAACAATATATTTAAAAACAAATTTAAAAAAATCTTAAATTAACAAAGGTTTTAATAGAATAAATAACAAAACTTTATATTTTATTTAATTTATATAATTAATTTTGTAACTTAAAATTTTATTTCAATTATAAAATTAAAAACAACAAATAATAATATTGTTATATAATTAAAAAATAAATAACTTTAAAATATTATAAAAAATACAAACTTATCTAGTATAATTAAAAAAAAATTAAATTTATAATAATACAAAAAAATAATATATACATTAAATTTATTAGATTTGTATTCTTATAGTTGCAATTAATAATATAGTTTAATATTTATTTTAATTTAAAGTTCTTTAAAAGGAAATTAATAAAAAGTTACAAAAACTAATATAAAATATTTATATTTGTTAAAACTCTATTTATTTTATATTTTATATTTTATATTTTATTAAATATATTAATTACACAATTATATTAATTTTTAACTCGAGAAATATTTTTAAAAATTTAAAGATTTAATAAATTAAATTTAACAAAAATAAATAAAACTTAGTTTTGTTTGTTAACAATATATTAAATTTTTTTTATAAATATATTTTTATAGTTTTGCAAACAATTAATATAAATATTTATTTAGAATTTTAAGTATTTAATACAATATTTAATTATCTTAATTAGCTAAAAAATAAAAATAAAAATTAATATTTATTTTTTAATAGATATTGTATTTAAGATTTGCAATAAAATTTTAACAAAGTTTGTTAAATACTAGTTAAGAATAGAAAAATTAGACAATATATTATATAATTTTATTAATATTTTAGATTCTATATAGAAAGTTAGTTTTTATAAATTGTAAAATAAAAAAGAAAATAATAATACTATTAATTACAAAAACAAATACAAAATAGAATTTAAGAATTATTATTAATATTATTACAATTTAATTGCTAATTTAAAAGTAGAAATACAAAAAGCAACTATTGTTAAAAATATAATATAATATAATAATATATATAATCTTTTACTAATATTAATATAGTCTACTATAATTGTTATAAAATTCTTATTTTAACAATTTTAACAATTTTGTTCGATTTAAAATAAAGATAATTAATATTTTTGTATTAATATTGTAAAAAATAAATATTTAATTTAAGAATATTAAAAAAATAATATATTAAACTTTTTAAAGTTAACGTAAATAACTTAAGATATTTTTTTATATTTAGTATTATTAATAAATATTAAATAAATTTTTAGTCTTATTTAAAGAATTTA
>JAABUS010003323.1_pt1 | contig 26508 bp, 29 predicted proteins | sample 5560161 | NCBI WGS metagenome assembly JAABUS01 (sample SAMN10711885, study PRJNA513376) | rock metagenome | isolation source: Antarctica rocks | place: Antarctica: Victoria Land, Trio Nunatak nord | collected 2016-01-04
ACTCCATCGCCGGTCACCCGAAGTACACGATCACCGATGGCTCGGTGACCCTCGACGGTGTCGACGTCTTGGGCATGACCGTCGACGAGCGGGCGCGGGCGGGGCTCTTCCTCGCCATGCAGTACCCCGTCGAGGTGCCCGGCGTCTCTGTGTCGAACTTCCTGCGTACCGCGAAGACGGCGCTCGACGGTGAGGCGCCCAAGCTGCGAACCTGGGTCAAGGACATGAACGACGCCATGGACAAGGTGGCGATGGACCGCGAGTTCGCCCAGCGCAACGTCAACGAGGGCTTCTCGGGCGGCGAGAAGAAGCGCCACGAGATCGTCCAGCTCGAGCTGCTCAACCCCAAGTTCGCGATCCTCGACGAGACCGACTCAGGCCTCGACATCGACGCACTGCGCGTCGTCTCTGAAGGCGTCAACCGTTTCCGTGCCCAAGGCGACCGCGGTGTCCTGCTGATCACCCACTACACGCGGATCCTGCGCTACATCCAGCCCGACTTCGTGCACGTCTTCGTTGCCGGCCGAATCGCCGAGGAGGGTGGCTCCGAGCTTGCCGAGCAGCTGGAGGCCGACGGCTATGACAAGTACGTCAAAGCCGCTGCCCGCTGAGCTGCACGTGTCCGCCAGGATCGACGAGGAGGTGACCGTGTGACCATGACATCTGCAGAGCTCACCGGTCTGCTTGACACCGAGCAGATCAGGGCTGACTTCCCGATCCTGTCCCGGCGGCTGGCCGACGACCGGCCGCTCGTCTATCTCGACAGCGCCAACACGTCGCAGAAGCCATATCAGGTCATCGACGCGATGACTGCCCACTACGAGCAGATCAACTCCAACGTAGGGCGAGCCGTGCACCAGCTCGGTGACGCGGCGACCCAGGCGTACGAAGTCGCCCGCGTCAAGGTCGCCGCCTTCATCAACGCCCCCGACTCCTCGGAGGTGATCTTCACCAAGAACTCGACCGAGGCACTCAACCTGGTGGCCAACACGCTGGGGTGGGCGAAGGGTGACTACGCCCTGGGCGCCGGTGATGAGGTCGTCATCAGCGAGATGGAGCACCACTCCAACATCGTGCCCTGGCAGCTGCTGACCGAGCGGACAGGTGCGTCGCTGCGGTGGTTCGGCCTCACCGACGAGGGCCGACTCGACCTGTCACACATCGACGAGCTCATCAACGAGCGCACCAAGGTCGTGTCGCTGGCCTGGGTGTCCAACATGCTCGGCACCATCAACCCGCTCGAGACCATCATCCGCCGCGCCCACGAGGTTGGGGCGCTCGTCGTCGTGGACGCGTCCCAGGCCGTGCCGCAGTTGCCCGTCGACGTGGCGGCACTCGGGGCAGATCTCATCGCTTTCACCGGGCACAAGATGGTCGGTCCGACCGGTATCGGCGTCTTGTGGGGACGCACCGAGATCCTCGACGCGTTACCTCCTTTCCTCGGCGGCGGGTCGATGATCGAGACCGTCACGATGCAAGGATCGACATGGGCCCCACTGCCCGCGAAGTTCGAGGCGGGCACACCGCCTATCGTCGAAGCGATCGGGTTGGCCGCGGCAGTCGACTACCTGTCCGCCATCGGGATGCACCGAGTCGCCCAGCACGAACACGCCATCACGGCCTATGCGCTGTCCGGGCTGAACGAGGTCGACGGGTTGACCATCCTCGGACCGACCGAGGCAGTCGACCGCGGGGGAGCCATCAGCTTCGAGATCGACGGCGTTCACCCCCACGACGTCAGCCAGGTGCTCGACTCGCTCGGCATCGCGGTGCGAGCGGGCCACCACTGCGCGAAGCCGGCTCACGCGCGGTTCGGCGTGCAGTCGTCGACGCGGGCGTCCTTCTACCTGTACACGACGCCGGCAGAGGTCGACGCGCTCGTGGAAGGAATCGAGCAGACGAAGCGCTTCTTCAAGGTCCGCTCATGACATCGACCACGCCTACCGAGGAGCGCAGCTGCTGATGGACCTGCAGAGCCTCTACCAGGAGATCATCCTCGACCACTATCGGGCGCCCCACCACGCCGGGCTGCGCGAGCCCTATGAGGCTGAGGTGCACCACGTCAACCCGACGTGCGGCGACGAGGTCACCCTGCGGGTCCACGTCGCCGACGGGGTCGTCGAGGACGTGTCGTACGCCGCCGAAGGTTGCTCGATCTCGCAGGCGTCGACCTCGGTCCTGACCGACCTGGTCATCGGTAAGAAGGTGGACGACGCGATGGAGATCCACGACTCCTTCATGGAGCTGATGCAGAGCCGTGGCAAGGTGGAACCCGACGAAGGCGTGCTCGAAGACGGCATCGCCTTCGCGGGCGTCGCCAAGTTCCCGGCGCGGATCAAGTGCGCGCTGCTGGGATGGATGGCCTGGAAGGACGCGACGGCGAAGGCCGTCTCCGATTCGGAGGTATGAGATGACGCACGACACAACCGACCTGCCCGAGGTTGACCTGACGACCGCGGAGACCTCGGTGTCGGACGACGACGTGATGGAGGCGCTCAAGGACGTCGTCGACCCCGAGCTCGGCATCAACGTCGTGGACCTCGGCCTGATCTACGGGGTGAGCGTCGACGAGACCACGGTGGCCACCATCGACATGACGTTGACCTCCGCGGCGTGCCCGCTGACGGATGTGATCGAGGACCAGACGCGGACCGCCCTCGAAGGCCTCGTCAACGACTTCAAGATCAACTGGGTCTGGATGCCGCCGTGGGGTCCGGACAAGATCACCGACGAGGGGCGCGAGATGCTACGAGCCCTCGGCTTCAACGTCTGACGTCAGCTGCCGCTCTGCCGCGGCCGGGCGGTCGTCTCGGTGCCGATATAGGTGCCGCAGCGCACGTCGGGCCGCAGTTGCAAGGTGTGCCGCTCGGGGGAGTCGGGGTCGACGCACGCATGCAGCGGGAGGCCCGGCTGCCACCGCTTCACCGGCACGAACTGGTCGTTCGCGTAGGTCGTGCCGCCGAACTGGTACGTGTAGTCGACCCGGTAGCCGAACCGGCTGACGGAGCTGGCACGACGCTCCTCGGTAGCGCTGAGCACGGAGACCTTCACCTGTTCGTCGAGGTCCGCCTGGTCCGGGCTGGTGGCCCCCAGCAGCCAGAACAGGCCGATCACGACGACGACAGCGGCCGCGAAGAAGAGCCCGATGACGAGGAGCGCCTTCACTCCGGCGGTGTCCAGGAGTGGACGTGGATGTTCGTCGTGACGGCCGATGCCATCTCGCGGCCGTGGGGACTGTCCGGCACCAGTGCATGAATGACGTACTGGTAGCGGGCTCCGTCGGTCGTCACCACCAGGTGACTGCGCACGGGATGGCCTTCGCGGAGACCGTCGATGGTGGCCGCCGCTGAGGCGTCGGCGCCCGACACATCCGTGGGCAGGTGGCTGATGCTGCTCTCGTGATCCGCATCGAAGACGTCCGCCACCTCGCGGACCTCCCAGTCGAGATGACCCTTGATGCCTGCTTCGGTGACGAGGCGCGACTCCCGCACCGCCACCGAGAGGCTGATGAGCTCCCCGCCGTCGCCCACCCACTGCCACAGGTGACCGTTCGTGCCGGTGAACTGGCGCGGCGGGAACTCCGGCGCGTCCAGGGTCACCGGACCGAGCTCGGTCCTGATGAGGCGAGTCATCATGATGCTGATCCTATTCGGTCGTGTCAGCGTTGATCGGCACGTAGTAGTTCGTGCCCGGCTGGCGCACCCAGATCTGGTTGGCCATCTCGACATCGGCGCCGTACTCGACCTCCGCGCCCTGCCCGAACACCTTGTACTCCTTCTCCTCGGACGCGAGGATCTCGGTCGTCGTCTGCCGTACCACCACTTGACCGTTGTCGATCGCCAGGTCGGCTGCCTCGTCGAAGTCGTGGGCCTGGACAGCCGCCACGATCTTCTCGTAGCCGGGGTCGTCCTTGGTGATCTTGAGCTCGACGTCGACTCCCTGAGCCGTGCTGGTGTTGGGGATGTTCACACCGAGCTTGTCGTTTGCTAGGGCGGCATCCATGGTGCCCTTGAGAGTGAGCTCCTGGAAGTCCTCGTTGTCGTCGAACTTGATCTCGCCCTCGAGGCTTGCGCTGCCGGAGTACCCCGAGTCCTTGTCGCCGAGCGCGGCATCGATGTTGGCGGCGACCTTGACGCCGTACTCATGCTTGACGAAGTCGTAGTAGGCGTCGAGCCGCGCCTCCGCCTCTCCGTCTGCATAGGCGTTCTCGAACTCTGCGCTCGCCTTGCCGTAGACGCCACCCTTGAAACCGGTGATGTCCTGCCGCATGACGTACTCGGCGACGTTGGCGGCAACAGCATCGGGGGCGTGGGGGAGGTCGCTCCAGCCGAGGTCGAACGCTGCGTCGTCGAGACCTTCGAGGAACTTCTGCGCCTCGTCAGCAGAGTCGAAGGTCAGCTCGAGCTCCGTGGTCAGTCCGGCGGAGGCGTCGACCTCCGAGCCGGCGACGGAGATCTCGCGGCCAAGGCCGGCCTCGAGCGCCAGCCGCATCACGACCGTGCCGTCAGCCATCACGATGTAGGTGGCCTCGGCCTTGCCCTCCGCCTCCCAGCTGGCGAACTCGATCTCGGCCTCGATGTAGGCGCGAAGCGTCTTGATCGCCACCCCGTCGGCGATCTTCTCCAGCTCGTCAGGGCTCAGCGAACGCAGGTCGTACGGGAGCTGCTCGATCTTGACCTTGTTGAAGTTGATGCTGGGATAGATGACGTTCGCCCAGCTCGGCAGCGCGCCCGCCTGCCAGAGGCTGAGGATGTCGGACTCGTTGGGGCCACGGTCCAGCTTGCCCGCGATGTCGTTGCCCTGGTCCTCGATCCACTGCTCCAGGCGGTGGTACTCCGCGCGCAGCAGCCCCTGGGCGTGCTGTCGCTTGGCGCTGACCGCCGCGTCGTGGTCAGCGTCCAGCTTGTCCCGGGCGTCCTGGTCGGCCCCGAGCGGGTACGTTGGCGAGCTCACTCCGAACGTTGACGTGGCAGCCTGGGTGTACTCCTCGTTCAGCGTGCGTGCCGAGCGGGGGTCACCGCCTTTGGTGTCGTTGAACTCGTCGATACGGTCGCCGAAGAGCCGGGTGCAGGCGGATGCGTACGTCGCCTGGTTGAAGATGTCGCTGTTGGTCACCATCAGACCAACGGTCGATCGCGCCGTCGCCGTCGCGAAGATCCCTTCGATGTTGTCCATGAGGCTGGTGTAGTCGCTCACCGCCTCTGTGTAGACGTCACGGACGCCGGTCATCTTGGTCATGATGGTGTCCGCGGAGCTGTGGACTGTGGAACTGGGGGCTTTATACGGAGCGAAGGGTCCGGCGGAACTTCCGCCTCCACCGTCGTGCGCCATCGTGTTCTCACCTCATTGGTCGAGTTCGGCTCGACAAGAAACTAGCGAGCCTAGGGGTCACGGCGAAGCAAAGCGCGCCAAACAGCATTTCTCACCGCCGTGAACCCGACCCGTCGTACGGTGTCTCGAGGCAACGACGTGTCAAGACGTGATGAGGAGCGAGTGACATGAACTTTTTCGCCGCCGACACAGACGGTGTGCAGCAGACCGGCAAGTCGGTCTACGGCCGTGAACCTGCGGCCACCGCGGCCGTGACCTCCCTCCTCAACGCGTACGACGACGCGGCCGGCAGTGTTTCCCATTCGAAGCTGCGTACCGCCTTGTCGTCATTTCGCGACCGCAACCAGAAGGGGCACCTGCAGCTGCCGCACGAGATCAAGCGACTCGGCGCCAACACGGCGAGCGGCGGTGCAACGGTGGCGGATGCGCAGAACGAGTCGACCGCCGTACAGCAGCAGTCCGTGGTCGCCGCAGAGCACACCTCGAGCCAGCTGAACCGGCCGCTAGCGCCCTAACAGCTGCCGTCAGCTGGTGAGGTCGACGGAGCTGGCGCAGATCTGCGCGACCGTGAAGTTCTCGCTGTTGAAGGTCACCATGTCGCCGACGGAGACGGTGACGTCGGCGCCTGCCGGGTCGCCGTCGATGACCGAGATCCCTGCTGTCGGTGGGTCAGCGTCGAGCTGTATCCCGGTGATCCCGAGCCGCAAGCCCGGTTTCACGTTGTTCGCCGCGCCGGACAGCAGATGCACCTCACCAGGCTCCCCGACGCAGTCCGGGGCAGCGGTGGACGTGGCCGTCGGCCGCTGCGGCTCAGGGTCGCTGCTGTCGCATCCGGTTGCGGTGACCGCCAACACCGCGAGGACGGCGCCGGCCGTGAGCCGGCGCCTGCCGGTCACGACGGGTCGCGGCGGCAGAGCGTGACCTTGCGCCGGCTGATGTGAGTCACGTCGTACGTGACGGTTCCGACCAGAACCGGATCGTTGACTCTGCGCCCGGTCGTGGCCCCGGTGCCGTTGACGTGTACTCCGATGGTCGCCGAGGACTCGTCTGGGGCGACCCCGTGGATGCCGAGCAGGTAGGTGGTGCCACCGCTGCTGATGCGGGTCGGCACTCCACGCATGAGACGGATCTCCGCGGGAATGACGTCTTCGGTCAGTGTCATGGCATCTCCAGCTTCTTGCCGCTCTGGAAGAAGTCTTCGAACTGGTCCCTCGTCACGGTGACGTCCTGTGCATCGCCGCCCCAGGGGTTACCCAGCACGATCTTGTCATTGTCGTCTCCTTCGACGTCGATGACCTCTTTGACATAGAACTGGTGCTGGGTGACATAGCCGTCCGGTGGGTCGCTCGGGACGTCATCGTCGGAGTAGGTCGACACGAGCACCGGTCTGCCGTCGTCCACGAACGCATCTTTGACGTCGTCGAACTCTACGTCGACCCCGTCGGCATCGTGGCCCGTCACGTACGGAGCGCCGTTCTCGGCGTTGTCCCACTCCAGTCCGGCGTAGTTGCCGTTGTCGGGCCGGTCGTAGTCAGGGTCGCCGTCATGGTCGACGTGGGCTCCACCGTCGTCGTCGGTGTAAGCGAGCGCCAGCGCCTTCTCGTAGTACGTCACCCATGTGCTGCCGTTTTCTCCGCGGGCTCCGACCGGCTGCCCGTTCTCGTCCAGCACCACCTGGTCGGTCACGGTGACGTCATGGGGGTTGCCGTCCTTGTCGTACACGACGACCGTCACCGTGCCGTTTGCGTTCTCGCTGACGTGTTCCCCAGGAAGGTTCGGGTTCTTCTGGGTGGCCGCGATGATGTTCGTGATCATCCAGCAGTCTCCGAAGGAGCCCTGCTGGATGTTCAGGTAGTTGTTCGTGGCGTCGCCGTCGTCGGTTCCGAAGAGGGGACCGGTGGGATCGCCCCAGTGCCAGCCGCTGGCTGGGTCGTCACGCTGGGGCGCGTGGCCTTCGATGTAGCCGTCGGTGTGCGTGAAACCTGGGTTGAGGTCCGGGACGGCTGCGACGACCTTCATGACGAGATCCGGAGACACCTTGGACAAGATGTCGTGGAACGCGTCGAGCCGCAGCCACGGCCCATCCTTGCCAGGCAGCCTGTTCTCCAGGCTCTGGACGGCCTTGAGCCGCGCGTCCCAGGCGGCGATCTGGTCCGGCGTGAGCAGGCTGACGAGCAGTGACAGCTCTTCCGGGGAGGCCGCGTCGAGGTTGCCGAGCGTGCCGTGCATCTCCTTCAGGACGTCCATCGGGCTGGTCGACCCGCTGGTCATGGTGGCGTAGAGCGACGCGATCCGCTCGGCGCTGGTGCCCGGCGGCAGCATGCCGAGCCGCTGCAGGTTGGCGACGAGCGTCGCGATGTCGACCTTGTCGACCTCGATGCTGGGGAACAGCAGGTTGATCTGCAGCGGCAGCAGGCCACCTTGGTACAGCTCGTTGAGCGTCTCGTCGCTGGGGTCCTTGTTGAGCGTCGTCTTCGCTTCGTCGGCGTTGTCGTCCAGCTCCCCGTCGAGCTTGTGCTTCTCGTGCTTCAACCGTTCCAGCAGGGCCGTCTTGGCGTGGACGACGGCGGTGTTGAAGGAATGCTGCTTCTGCTCGAGGGGAATGCCTGCCCCGTGCATGAAGTACTCGTCGGCGTCCACGCCGAACGAGCTGCCCGCGGCCGCCTCGTACTCCGCGTTCAGCTTGTCGATACCGGCGTTGTAGGTCTTGACGTCGGTAGCCCACTGCAGCAGGGACGCGCTGGAGACCAGACGGAGGCGGGAGATCTGCTCGACCTTCTGGTACGTCGGGTCCATCAACGTCTCGATCGGTGCCAACAAGATCCCGCTGAGGCTGCCGTGCGCCTTGCGGTGCTGCGCACGGATGTCGCTCTTGAGGCCGTCGAGCTTCGAGATATCGCCCAGGGCGTCCGTGCGCTGCGCGAGGATCGCATCGGGGGTCGCCTTGTAGGGCTCGAACAGGGTCACCCGCGAACCTCCCGTGCACTCGGTTCTTCGCTGCCGCCGCTGACATTAGGGCTGTTCGGGGTCACGGTGAGCCGTTCGCGTCCTAGGCTGCGCACTACGTCGACGAGACAGCGGCGACGGAAAGGTCAACGGACAGGAGGGACGATGTCGTTCTTCGGCTTCGACCCCGACGGGTTGTTCTCGGCCGGAACCGCCTTGGGTCGCCTGGATCCCCACGCGGCCAGCATCGCTGACCGCGTGCTGCAGGGCTACTCATCGGCCGCCGCCGTCGTCGTGCATCCCGTCCTCCGCGACGCCTTCAAGGCGTTCGGTGACCAGCACTCGGCGCTCCACCACTCCCTGGGACCCGAGGTGCGCAAGGCCGGCGCCAAGCTCGCGGACGGCACCAATGCCCTGAGCGACGGCCAGAACGAGTCGACGGCCACCCAGCAGCGCAGCCTGGCCGCCGCCGAGCTGACGAGTGCCGAGGGCGCTCCGCGGCTCTAGTACCGCGTCCGGCAACCCTTGCCCGCTACGCGCCGCCCATGATGCACGCTGGCGGCGTTGCCGAAGCTCGACAGACGACCGGTCTGCCTTCGCATCGGCGCCTTGCCATCGCACGCCCTGGACGACGCTCGCCAGGGCAAACCTTGCCTGCCGCGGTACTAGCTTGTCCGCTCTGCCAGCATGATGACCCTCCGGCGTTGTAGCGTGCTTCGTGTCGTCGGCAATACGGTCGGCGGGATGTCGGAGAACTCCCTGGAGGAGAAATGTCGAACAACGCAGTTGGTCTAGAGCAGGTCGGTGGAGTCACCAACGCTGCGAAGGGCATGGTGGAGAACGCTGACTCCAGAGTTCAGGCCGCCAAGACCTTGCAGGGTGTCTCGGAAGCGACCAACGGCCGGATGGTCGGTCCCGCGGGTGACTTGATGCGTAACGTGATGGACACCCACTCGGGTGCCTCCGGTGTCGCCGGGCAGCACGGAGCGCAGGTCGCCGGTAACTTCGCCCAAGGTGAGAAAGCCGTCGTGCAGGGCACGGTGGACAGCGCCCAGCAGCAGAAGACGTCGGCCACCGACGCCGAGTCCACCTTCAGCCAGCTCAACCGGCCCATCGAAGCCTGACCGGCTCCCACCTACTTGAGATAAGGACCTACGACCATGAGTGGAAACAAAGTTCGTCACGACTTCGCTGCTGGTGAAGAGACCATCGGCGCTACCGGTAAGCACCAGGGCCAGCTCTCTGAGGCACGCGACGAGAGCTCGTCGCTGCACAAGAGCAACCAGGCAGCACTCGGCGAGGACGTCGCCGGTTCTGACCAGGTGGCTGCGATCGCCCAGACGCAGTTCCAGCGCGACAGCACGAGCATCGACTCCGCTGGCCAGATGCTGAAAGGCAACCAGCAGAGCCAGGAGATCCAGCAGTCTGCTGCCCAGAGCGCGACCAAGTTCTTCGGCAACCGCGGCTGACCGTTTCACCTGCATCCTCGAGGAGGAGCCTGATGAGCTACTACGGCATGGACACCGACGCCGTCCAGTCCGCCGGCAGGGGCGTCTTCAGTCTCGAGCCGGAGGCGAACACCGCGGTCCAGGGCGTGCTGAACTCCTATCTGGACGCATCGGGCACCGTGCACCACCCGCTCGTCAGCCAGGCGATGTCGAAGTTCCACGACACCCACCAGAAGGGTCACCTGGCTCTTCCGGAGGCGGTGAAGGCACTGGGCTCCGGCACCGCCAACGGCGGCGCGGCCATCGCCGACGGCAACAACGAGGCGACTCAGGTGCAACAGACAAGCCTGGGTCACCAGCAGACGTTGGCGCGAGAGGTCAATCAACGACTCTGACGCTCGACACCACCTGAGCAGGGGCGTAGCCGAACCGGCTGCGCCCCTGAGTCATGTCCTAGTCGTCGCTGTCGTCGCGCGCGGTCTGGACCTGGCCGGCGAGGCCGTTGCGGTTGGCGTACAGCGCGCGGCCCACGGGGAGCCGAGCGGCGGTGACACCGCCGATGACCCGGCCTTCCATCCGGTCGCCCGAGAAGATGAAGCCGGGGACGCTGAGGTCGGTGAGCCGCTGCACCATCGGCTCGAACTGGGCCCGGGCGAAACCGCCCATCCGCCGCGACAGCACGAAGTGGAACCCGAGGTCCATACCTTGGGCGAAGTAGTCGATCAGCGGCGACAGCGGGTTGCCTGTGGACGTGGAGACCAGGTCGTAGTCGTCGACGACGAAAAGCACCTCGAGACCCTTCCACCAGCTGCGCTCCCGGAGCTGCTGGGACGTGACGTCCTTGCCTGGGAGCCGCTTGCGCAGAGAACCGGCGATCTCCGTCGAGACCGCCAAGGTCTGCTCGTTGTCGGTGGAGTAGGCAAGCAGGTACTCCTGGGGAACCACGTCGAGGAGAGTGCGTCGGTTGTCGACGAGCACGATGCCGAGCTCCTCGGGTGACTTGAGCGACATATAGCCCTTCAACAGCACCTTCAGCAGGTTCGTCTTCCCCGTCTCGCCGTCACCGAAGACGAGCAGGTGCGGCGAGCTGCCGCCCAGCAGGTCGACCGACGCCGCGCGCAGGTTGCGGTCGAGCACACCGACCGGGATCTCTGGGTACTCCGGCTCGACCGGGGGCAGCTCGCTGAGCTTGACCTGCTCGGGGAGGACGCGGACCCGAGCCACGGCGCTGTCGGGCCATTTCTCCGCGAGCGCGGCGATCAGCTGCTGCTGAGCCTCCGAGAGGTCGTCGGCACTTGCGCCGGAGTCGACGCGCGGCAGCGCCCCTTGGAAGATCAGGCCTGGCTCGACAGCCCCTCGTCCCGGGTGCTCCTTGGTGACCTGCTCGGCGATGGCGCGGCCGAAGTCGGTGTCGAAGGTGTCGTTCAGCCGGAGCTCCACTCGGCCACCGAACGCGGGCTGCATCCGCATCCGCACCTCCATCGACTGGCTCACGGTGATGACGACGTGCACGCCGTAGTTGAGGCCGCGCGCGGCGATGTCGGCGACGGTGTAGTCGAGCGAGTCGTACTCCTCGCGGAACGAGCCCCAGCCGTCGACGACCAAGAAGATGTCGTTCGGCGCGGACGCCGTGATGCGGCCGGTCGCCTTCGCCCTGCGGAACTCCTCGATGCTGGACACCCCGTGCTCGCGAAACATTGCATCGCGACCCTCGAGCTGGGTGAGCACGTCGTTGACGGTGCGGTTGACCCGCTCTGGGTCGGTCCGCGGCGTGACGGTGGCGATGTGCGGCGCGTCCGCCAGACCACGCAGCGTGCCGCCACCGAAGTCGAGGCAGTAGAAGACGACGTCCCCCGGGGCGTACCGCAGGCACAGCGACGCGATCAACGTCCGCACCAGCACCGACTTGCCCGACTGCGGCGCGCCCACGACCATGACGTTGCCCTGTGCTCCGGCGAAGTCCCACTCGAGGGCGAACTGGCGCTGCTTGGCCGGCTCGTCCACCAGACCCAGCACGCCCTTGACCGTGCCGGGGTCGCCGACCGCCTCTGGGTCCAGCACCGAGTCGAGCGGCAGCTGGCTCGGCAGCGGGTCGAGCCACACCGGACGCACGGCGGCGGCGCCCGGAGCGACGAGGCGCTCACAGACCACGTCGAGAACGGAACGCTCGCTCTTCTTCGAGATCCGTCCCGACGTGTCATCGGCGGCCGCTGCTGCCTCGGCCTCCGCGTTGCGTTGCGCGATCCAGGCACCGAGGCCGTTCACGGCGAGGTAGGGAACGGCGGGCACCTCGGTCTTGGGGCCTTCGCTCGGCGGGGTGTACGGCGACGACACGAGCGCCGCCTTGAACCGCTCGAAGACCGTGGTGTCGACCTTGAGGTAGCCCGAGCCGGGCTCGGGGGGCAGGTGGTAGGCGTCGGGCACGCCGATGGCGTCGCGGGACTCGGTCTCGGAGAAGGTCCGCAACGAGATCCGGTAGGAGAGGTGGGACTCCAGGCCGCGGATCTTGCCCATCTCGAGCTTCTGCGTCGCCAGCAGCAGGTGGACGCCGATCGACCGTCCGATGCGTCCGATCGCCACGAACAGCTCGGCGAAGTCGGGCTTCGCGGTGAGCAGCTCCGAGAACTCGTCGATGATGACGAGCAGGTGGGGGAGCGGCTCGAGCTCCTGACCGGAGTCGATGAGCTCCTGGTACGCCGTGACGTTGGGCAGGTTGCCCGCCTGCTTGAGGATCTCCTGACGGCGCTGCATCTCACCGAAGAGGGCGTCGCGCATCCGGTCGACGAGGGTGAGGTCGTCCTGCAGGTTGGTGATCATCCCGGCCAGGTGCGGGATGTCCTCCATAGCGGCGAACGTCGCGCCGCCCTTGAAGTCGACGAGCATCAGCGCCAGCCGGTCAGGGCCGTGGCTGATGACGAGAGACGACACCAGCGTGCGGAGCATCTCGGACTTGCCTGAGCCGGTCGCGCCGACGACCATCCCGTGCGGGCCCATGCCGCCGTGTGCCGACTCCTTGAGGTCCAGCAGCACCACGCCGCCGTTCGCGCCGATACCGATCGGCACTCGCAGCAGGTCGCGCAGCGACCGCTTGCGCCAGGTCACGGTGGCGTCCAGCGTCGCCGGGTCGCTGACGCCGAGGATCTCGGCCAGGCCGACGGTTGCCTCGAGAGAGTCGTCACTGGAGCGGTCCTCGAGGGAGATCCGCAACGGCGACAGCTGCCTCGCCAACAGGACCGGGAGGCCCTCGGGGATCACGTCAACGGCGAAGGCGCTCGCCCGCGACGCCTGCGTGGCGACGTAGTCGGACCGCACCTCGATACGGTCGTCGACGACCTCGGGCTCCTCGCGACGGTCGGACAGCAGCATCACGACGTGGATGCCGAGCTCGGCAAGAGTGACCGTGGAGTCGGGGGACTCGAGCCCCCAGACGGTGCCGAGGCCCTCTCCGTCGACGAAGATGACGAGCCGGTTGCGGGGGTCGGCGGCCCGGCCGCGGGAGCGGGCCCGCTCGGTCAGACGACGTTCGAACTCGGCGGCGAGGAGCTCGGCCATGGCCGGCACCGACGTGGTGATGAGCCGAGCGGGCACGTCGCCGTCCATCATGGTGGCGGCCTGGCAGTGCGGCAGCCACTTCGTCCACTCCCAGTCGTCGGACCGGTCGTCGGCACGGACGATGCCGACGGACAGGTCTGACGGGGAGTGGAAGGTGACGAGCTGGACGGCGATCGCCGTCGCGAGCTCGCGCTCGACGTACCGGTCACCGATCACGCTGAGGACGCTGAGCTGCTTCAGGTCGACCGTGACGGGTTGGTCGTGCAGCACCGAGTAGCGGTTCTGCAGGTTCAGCGCGGCATCGAGACAGACAGGGTCGAACTGGTTGAGCGGCCCGGTATCGGCCATCAGCGCGAGCGCCGCAGCGATCGGTTGGTCGCCCATCCCGATCCTCGCGATGAGGTAGTCGGAGTCTGTACGCCGACGTTCCCACCGGCGGGCGTTGGTGCGGGCGATGTCGGGCAGCATCCCTGGCAGCGGGTGTCGCCAGGCCGCACTGTTCTTCTGCGCGGCGATCGTCTCGCGCAGGTTGTGCCGCAGGTCCTCGACGTAGTCCAGGTAGCGCTCGCGTCCCTCGCGGAGCAGCCGCTTCGGCCCCGAGCGCTGCGAGATGATCATGATGGCGCCGACCATGATCGACCCGACCAGGAAGATCATCCCGCCGATGGCCGCGATGGCGTTCCCGCGGTTCGTCAGGGCCACGATCAGCGAGCCGGCGCCGCTCATGACCGGCATCAAGATCATGGTGGCCCCTGCCCCGGCCGGCGGGGTCTGCTGCTGCGTCGGCGGGTCGGCGATCGTGATCTGGTCGGTCGGGACAGCAGGTGGAGCGATGCGCGCAGGCCGCTTCACCAAGGTCGTCGTCACAAGGTCCTCCGAGCCAAAATGTGCTCTCCGAGCAGATATGCTCCTGAGCGGTTGTCTCAAGATAGCCGCAAAGTCGACGAGAGCCTGGGGCTCGGGAGGCCAAGTGCTCACCTCGTACAGCCGTGTCACTGTTATCAGTGGCAGTCGGCGTGTCGACCTTGCACTGCCGAGCGCCCTCCCGGTGGCCGACGTCGTGCCGCAGGTGCTGCGTTTCTGCGCCCCCGACGAGCACGCCGACAACCCCAGCGAGTTCACCCTCGCTCGGATCGGCGGTCAGTCGCTGACGCTGTCGCAGACGTTGGCGGAGGCCGGGGTGCGCGACGGTGACGTGATCGAGCTGCGGGCGTTCTCCGCTGAGGGGCGAGCCGCGTTCATCGAAGATGTCCGCGACGCGATCGAGGACTCCGTCGACGGCGCCGGTGGAGCCTGGACCTCCCGATCTACTGTCACGTTCTCCGTCGTCACGACGTGTGCTGTCGTGATCATCTTCCTGCTCGGCGTGCTGCTGGGCATCTGGGACGCGGTCAAGGCTGACCGGCAGGTGTCGTTCGGCGCGGACGTAGAGACTGAGGTCATCGCCAGCGCTTTCGTCGCGGTTGCCCTGCTGGTGGGGATGACCTGGGTTGCCACCCGCTGGGCCGCGCGGTGGACGCCGTACGTCTCGATCGCGGTGGCGGCGCTGCTGTCGTTCGCCGCGGGATGTGAGATCGCCGGCCGGCAGACCACCGACGCCGCGATCGTGCTCACGGCCGGGACGGCGGCAGCGGCTGTGGTCGCCGGCGGCTGCCGGCTGCTGACGCCCCGCGCCACTGTGCTGCTGGCGGCGACCGTGATACCGCTCATCGCCACGGCCACCATCCTTGTCGCCGAGGAAGCCGGTGCCGACCCCGGTGTGGCCGTACGCATCGTCGCCGCACTCGCGGTCCTCAGCATCGGCATCATGCCGCGCGTCTCCATCGCGGTGGGCGGACTGTCGAGCGCCGACTACCGTGTCCGCAACGCCGGCCGGATGAGCGAGAGCCTGCTCAACGCTCGGTTCCAGGAGAGCAGCGGTCTGCTGCTCGGCTCCGTGATCGGTGTCTCGGTCGTCGTCGGGCTGATCGGGAACTGCTTGGGGCTGCAGTCCAGCGCCACCACGCAGGGCGACTGGGACCGGGTGCTGAGCCTGAGCCTCGCCACAACGCTATTGCTGCGGTCACGGGTCTTCAGCCGCACCCAGTTCATGCTGCCGCCCCGGATCGCCGGCGTGTTCGTCCTGATCGCCTCGGTGCAGCAGCTGACGAGCGAGTACGACGTCCTCGACAGCTGGCTGCTCGCGGCAGTCGCTGCCGCAGGGGCGATCGCCACCGGTATCAGCATCCTGCAGCTCTCTGACGTCACCCGCGCCCGCAGCAAGCGGCTGTTGAACGTGGTGGAGTTCATCGTCGTCGTCGACCTGGTGGTGGTCACGATGGGTGCCGTGGGACTGTACGACTGGGTGAGAAGCTGATGAGACTCCAACGAGAGGGCGCCCGATGAACGAGGACCTGACGCCCGAGGAGCAGGCAGCCAACGATGCCGCCCGGACGAAATCCTCGGCGCAGCAGGCGGCTTCTGATCTCGCCCGGATGGGTATCGACCCGCGTGCCTTGGGCTTGCAGGGTCCGAGCTCTTCCCGCCAGCAACCGCCCCAGCCGCCGGCGAGTGCGGGCTCGCCGGCGCACCCTGCCCGGCCGAGCGGAGAGCAGCCGCCGCCCGCGCATGCGGCGCACAACGTGGTGCCGATCCGGGGCGGAGCACGCTCCGACCCGAGCCTTCCCGCCTCCGGCACCAGCTCGGCCTGGGCACCGGAACCGCCTCCGATCACGTCGAGCCACCAGATCGCGACCGAGACGCGCGCGGTCCCCCTCGAGTTCCTGCTGGGCCGCGACGACACCCGGGGCCACCCCAAGCCATCGCCTCGTCAGCTGGCGCGAGCAGTCACCTTCGGCATGATCACCCCGGACGCGGCCGACGCGGCCGACCGTGAGCGGGAGATGGTCAACCGGGTCCGCACCCGGCAGACCGACCACCGCACCGTGGTCTTTCTCTCCGGCAAGGGAGGCGTGGGCACTACCGCGGTCGCCTGCGGCGTGGGCTGCGTGCTCGCTGCTCTGCGCGACGACTCCACGACGCTGGTGTCGATGCGGCCGGGGACGCCCTCGCTGGGGCTGGCGATGGCTGGTATGCCTGCACCCAACGCTCGCGACCTCACCCGGGCCGATGCCGAGATAACGCCGCTGCGGCTCAACAACGGCCTGCAGCTGCTCGACGGCCCACGGTGGGGGACGCCAGTACGGCGCCACGAGGTCCCGGCCATCATCGACAGCCTCGGACAGCTGTCGACGTTCTCACTCTTCGATGTCGGCAACGACGCCAGCGAGTCCGGCCACAGCGTGCTGAGCCGGGCCGACCAGGTCGTCATCGTCACGAGCGCCGGTCCGGACGGGCTCGACGGCGCGCGGGTCGCGGCCGAGCGTGCCGCAGAGATCGATCCCTATTTCTTGGACTGTGCGGTCTACGTGGTCGTCTGTCAGCGAGAGACCACGTTGCGCAGCGTGGTGCGCAGCATGCGCGAGAGCATGCCGGGTGGTGGCCGTGTCGTCGCGGTGCCGCCGGAGGAGACGCTGGTCGACGGAGGTGCGTTCGACCCGGGACGGGTGAGCGTCGAGACCCGGCTCGCCATGATCGACATCGCCGGCATGGTGGCGATGGGATCCGTGGCGCAGAGGGCGCGGGGCTGAATGAGCTGGCAGGGACCGCCGTCCGAGTCACCGACGCCCGGTCAACAGCCGACGCACACCCCACAAGCCCACCCGCCGGTGCAGGGACAGCCGGCGCCACCCACGCCGTGGATGCCGCCGAACGCCAGCAGCACCCCCAACGCCGAGAAGTACCTGCTCGAGGCGGACGCCCTGCGGCGGCGGCAGCTGCGTTCGGCCCTGCTGCACGGATCGAGCCGCACCTGGCGCGACAACCGTCGTATCTGGACCGGCGTCGTCGCCGGCGTGATCGTGGTCGCCGTCATCCTCGCGGCCTTCGCGGTCACCAAGGCGATCGCAAGGTATCAGCAGCAGCAGAAGGAAGAGGAGCGCCAGCAGCAGCAGAACGGCGCCGTGATGAGCACGCAGGTCGAGTAGTTCAGACCTGCCTCCTGGCGCGGCTGCGGTCTGTACGATTCTCCTGACGCCCGCGAGTGCGCACACACCAGATCGGGGACCCACTCACCATGACGATCACCAACCAGCCCACCGGGCGAAAGCGGCAAAAAGCAGCGCCGACCGCCTCCAGCCGGCTTCCCTCGGCGAGGGAGCGTCGCCCGGCCCTGGCTGCGCTGGCAGTGCTGCTGATCGCCGGTGGCGCGGTCCTCGCGGGATGGCTGGCGCTTCGGCAGAGCCAGACGGCTTCCTACCTGATGATCACCACCCAGGTGTCGGAGGGCGACCAGATCGAGGGCAGTAACCTCGGCCGGATCGAGCTGCCGAAGGAAGGTGTCGACTTCGTTCCGTTCGAGGACGCCAGCGAGATCGTGGACTCCTACGCCCAGGCGGACCTGCTGAAAGGCACGGTGCTCGTGCCCGGCATGCTCGGTGACCGCCCCGAGCTGGCCAAGGACGAGAGCAGGATCGGCTTGGAGCTGTCACCCGACCAGTACCCGCGCGGGCTCAGCCTGGGCGACCAGGTCAACGTGCTGCTCATGGACGGCTCGGGCGAGATCAACGCCGCCCGGCTGAGCACGACCGGCGTGGTCCGCTACATCAATGCCGCCGAGACGGGGAGCGGCGCCGAGATCGACGTCGTGATCGCTTCGGAGTGCTCGGCAGAGTTCGCGAGCGGTTCGACCGACAACCAGGTGACGCTTGCACAGATCTCGTCGGACGCTCCGACCACCACGTGTCAGCCCGTCACCAACTCTCCGGGGCCGAAGTAGATGGCGCTGGTGACACTGGCGGCAGCCAAGGGCTCCCCAGGGGTGACCACGATGGCGCTCGTGATGGGGGCCTTGTGGCCGCGGCAGGTCCTCGTCGCAGAATGTGACGCAGCCGGCGCCGACATCCCGCTGCGGATGTCGAGCGAGGACGGCGGCGTCATCGACCCCGACCGAGGGCTGCTGAGCCTGGCCGCGGCGGGCCGCAAAGGGCTGCAGCCCCAGCTGGTGCTCGACCACACCCAGCGCGTCCTCGGTGGCACCGAGGTGCTGGCCGGTGCCCGGGTGCCGGAGCAGGCAGCAGGCATGACCAACATCTGGCCGATGCTCGGGCCGGCGCTCGACGGCATTCCCGGCTACGACGTCTTGGCCGACGCCGGGCGCATCGGCGTAGGCACGCCTCAGACGGCGCTGCTGCGCTCGTCACGGCTGCTGATCCTTGTCGCCACCGCCGAGCCCAGCTCGGTCGTGCATACCCGCGAGCGGCTCAACGTGCTGGCGGCGATGCTCGACCCGGCGTCGCCGGTGGGGACGCCTATCGCGGTCGCGGTCATCGCCGACCCCAAGGCGCGCGACGCCGTAGCCCAGGTGCGTGAGACGTTGCAGCGCACCGAGGTGCCACTGCACGGCGTCTGGCACATCGCTCACGACCCGAAGGGCGCTGGCTTCTTCAAGGGCCGGATCGTCGGGCGAGCGGACAAGACGTTGTTGGTGCGCACAGCCCGCGAGGTGACCCGCGACGTGGCGGCGCTGGTCGAGCCGTTCTTCGAGCCGCTGCCAGAGGCTGCTGTGCCGGCAAGCATGGAGGAGGGGGAGTGGGGCGACTTCTCGTTCGGTCCTGACGGTGAGGTGACCGCACGCCAGCAGCCCACCGGACCTCCCGGGCAATGGGGCGCGCCGTCGGCGCCGTCGCCAGGGAGCCGACCGTGATCGACCACGACCTGGTCCGGCAGCTGCGCGTGCAGGTGGCCGACCGGCTCAACGAGCAACGCCGCCGGGACCAGATGAACGGCACCGTCCCGATGTCTCCCGAGGACGAGCGCGAGTACTCCCGCTCGCTCATCATCCAGATCCTCGAGGACTATGCGCGGCTGGAGATCGCGGACGGGCGTACACCGCCTTCTGCCGAGGACGAGGCCGGCCTCGCCTCCGCCATCCACTCGGCGCTGTTCGGGGTCGGTCGGCTCCAGCCGCTGCTAGACGATCCTGAGGTCGAGAACGTCGACATCAACGGCTACGACCATGTGTTCGTCCAGTACGGCGACGGGCGCGAGGAGAAGCACGGTGACGTGGCGGAGTCCGACGAGGAGCTGGTGGAGCTCATCCAGGTCCTTGCCGCACACACCGGGCTCGCCAGCCGACCGTTCGACTCCGCCAACCCCCAGCTCGACCTCAGGCTGCCGGACGGCTCGCGGCTCTCCGCTGTGATGAATGTGTGCGCACGGCCGTCGGTGTCCATCCGTAAGTCGCGGCTGGGCCGGGTCTTCCTCGACGACCTGATCGCCAACGGCACCGTCACCCCCGACCTGGGGTCGTTCCTCAAGGCCGCTGTCGCCGCCCGCAAGAACATCATGATCGCTGGGGCCACCAACGCCGGTAAGACCACCATGCTCCGTGCGCTCGCGAGCGCGATCCCACCCTGGGAGCGGCTCGTGACTGTCGAGCGTGCGCTGGAGCTCGGGCTAGGAGAGTTCGAGGACCTGCATCCCAACGTCGTCGCCTTCGAGGAGCGGCTGTCGAACTCGGAGGGCCTGGGCGGCGTCTCGATGGCCGACCTGGTTCGGCGCTCGCTGCGGATGAACCCGTCGCGCGTGATCGTCGGCGAGGTGCTGGGCGACGAGATCGTCACGATGCTCAACGCGATGAGCCAGGGCAACGACGGCTCGTTGTCGACCATCCACGCGAACTCCTCCGTGGAGGTCTTCAACCGCATCAGCACCTACGCCATCCAGTCGCAGGAGCGGTTGCCGATCGAGGCCACCCAGATGCTCATCGCAGGTGCCCTCGACTTCGTTGTGTTCCTGCGCAAGACCAACGCGTACTCCGAGGGCGGTAGCCTCGCCCGCGTGGTAGAGAGCGTGCGTGAGGTGGTGGGCCACGACGAGCGTGTCTTGTCGAGCGAGGTCTTCGCCCCCGACCCCACGACGGGCATCGCGATGCCGCATGCCCCCATCCAGTGTGTCAAGGACCTTGAGCAGCACGGCTACGAGCCGCTCGTGCACGGGAACTGGGCATGATGCAAATCGACTCGCTCGCCATCTTCTTGACGCTGGGCGCCGCCATTGGCGCCGGGGTGTTCTGCCTGGTCCTCTTCTTCGTCGGGCAGGAGCCGCAGGCCGACGACATCAAACCGACCGGTTTCCGTCTCCAAGACGTCGACCTGCGCGGCACCGCGATCCGGGTAGCACTGGGTGTTGCCACCTTCGCGGGTGTCCTGGTCGCCACCGGCTGGATCGTGCTTGCCATCGCGCTGGGAATCTTGGTGACGTTCTGGAGCCGGATCTTCGGCGGTGCCGCCCAGGAGCGGCGCGCGATCGAGCGGCTCGAGGGGCTGACCGGCTGGACTGAGGCGCTGCGCGACACGATCGCGGGCGCCGTCGGCCTGGAGCAGGCGATTCCGGCGACTGCGGTCAACGCTGCCCCGGTCATCCGACCCTCGCTCAACCTCCTCGTCGACCGGCTCCGCGTCCGTGAACCGCTGCCGGCGGCCTTGATGAAGTTTGCCGACGACCTCGACGACCCGTCGGCTGACCTCATCATCGCCGCCCTCATCTTGAACTCGCGGTTGCGAGGTCCCGGACTTCGCGAGGTGCTGAGCGCGCTGTCGGAGTCGAGCCGTGAGGAGCTCGACCTCCGGCGCCGGGTCGAGGGGTCGCGACGAAGCACGCGGCGCAGCGTCCAGATCGTCGTCGGGGTGACCCTTGCGGTGTCCGGTGCGCTGATCTTGTTCAACCAGACCTACCTGCAGCCCTACGACAGCACCACCGGTCAGCTCGTCCTCGTCGGCGTCATCGGGCTGTTCGCGGCCGGCGTGTTCTGGCTGCGCCGGCTGGCGGGCGTCGACGTGCCCGAGCGCTTCCTCGTGCAGAGCCAGCGCCGGCGCTCCGAGCGGTTCGACGTGGTCACGGGAAGCGGCGCATCATGATGACGATCATGCTCGCCGGAGCGGTCGCCGGTCTCGGGCTCTTCCTGCTGCTGAGAGTCTTCGTACAGCCGAGACCGGGTGTGGCCGCCACCCTCGCCAGGCTCGACGCCGGTCGCCGGGGCGCGCCGATCACCGTCAGCGCCGCCGAGCCCGACGTCAAGCTCGGGGGCATCGACCGGGCCAGGCTCAACCTGGGGTCACGGCTCGAAGCCGAGTCAGCCGCCCGCGGGTGGCAGTTCGAGAAGGTCCGCGCCGACCTGGCGATCATGAACCGGCCCTTCTCGATCCACCTCGGCACCAAGCTGCTGCTGGCCATCGGGGCGCTCGTCTGGCTGCCGCTGATGGCCGGCGTCCTCCAGTTCACCGGCGCCGGGATCGGCACGACGACCCCAGCCGTCTTGACCCTCCTCGGTGCGCTGCTGGCGTTCTTCCTCCCCGACTTCTCGCTGCGCAGGGAGGCGGACACGGCGCGGCGCGACTTCCGACACGTGGTGGGTTCGTTCCTCGACCTCGTTGCGATGAACCTCGCCGGCGGTCGCGGCCTCCCGGAGGCCCTGATGGCCGCCTCCACGGTGGGTGACCACTGGGCGATGGCCCGGATCCGCCAGGCGCTGAGCAACGCACGGGTCATCGGCATCACACCGTGGGACGGCGTGTCGATGCTCGGGCGCGAGCTGGGGATCGAGGAGCTGCGCGACCTCGCGTCCGCCTTGGCGCTGGCCGGTGACGAGGGTGCGAAGATCCGGCACTCGCTGATGGCGCGGGCGGAGTCGATGAGGCGCAAGGAGCTGGCCGACGTCGAAGGGCAGGCGGGGGAAAAGTCCCAGTCGATGCTGGTCGCCCAGCTGCTCATCTGTGCGGCCTTTCTGCTGTTCCTGGCCTATCCGGCCACCTCCCAGATCTTGAGGAGCTGAGGCCAATCTCCGCACTTCGCCCTAGGTAGCACTATCAGCACGTATCGTCAGACATCGAGAGGTCCGTTATTGCGGACTCGAGAGGGGTTCACATGCCAGCGGAGTTCAACATCGCTCGCGTTCTCTTCGCCTACGCGCGGCTGCGCGCGGAGGCGCTGCGTTCACGACGCGACAACCAGTTCGGCGCGTCGGCCATCGAGTGGGCGATCATCAGCGCCATCGTGGTGGCCGCTGCCGTGCTCATCGGTACAGCCATCAAGAATGCCGTCGACGGCAAGAAGAACGACATGTGCAACGAAGAGGGCATCAGCTGCTGAGCTGAGCTGATGGCCACGAGGAAGCGAGATGAACGGGGTGCGAGCGCCATCGAGATGGCGATCGTCGCTCCGTCGTTCCTGATCTTCATCTTCACCATCGTCGAGGTCGCCTTGTGGATGCACGCGCGCGACGTCGCGATCGCCTCGGCACGCGAGGGCGTCGCCACGATTCGGACGGTGTCGACGCTCGACAGCGGACCCGACCTCGAGTCGGACGTCGAGGTCGTCGCCGAGGACTATGCGTCACGACTCGGAGCGATCCAGTCACCCCAGGCCAGCGCGGTCTACGACCCGGACGAGTACCGGGTGACGGTGACGGTCGACGGGAGCGTCGTGGACCTGATCCCTGGCTGGGACCTGAGCGTTACCGGCTCGGCGTCGGGGCTGATCGAGGACTTCCAGCCCGATCTGGGGCCTCCGTGACCCGCCGCGGCGAGGCCGGCAGCACCTCGCTCGAGCTGATCCTGCTCGCCCCGGTGCTGTTGAGCATCATGCTGCTCATCGCTGCCTTCGGACGCCATGCGAACGTCCAGTCGTACGTCGACCAGGCCGCTCGCGACGCTGCCCGCACCGCCACTGCCAGCCGCGACGGGAACTCGGCCAAGGAAGCGGTGCAGGCGGTGATCACCGGCGCTCTCGAGACCTCGCCCACGGCGTGCCAAGACAGCGAGGAGCACACCGTCGAGTCGTCGAGCGGTCAGTTCGAGGCATCCAGCCCCTACTACGTGTCCCCGCTGGGCGACGACGCCGGCCAGGTCGTCATCACGGTGACCGTCTCGTGTGAGGTGGACGTCTCCGACCTCAGCTTCATCGGGTTCGGGCAGACCCTGAAACTCACCAGCACCTTCTCCAGCCCGATGCCGGCCAGCTACGGGGTGTACCCGTGAGCGGGCTGCGTACCCGGTTGCGGAGCCGCGACGAGCGCGGTGCGCTGACCCCGGCCGTGATCGTGATGGCGCTGGGCCTGCTCCTGCTCGGCGGGTTGGTGACCGACGGCGGACGACAGCTCAACGCGAAGCTCCAGGCGCAGTCGACCGCTGAGGAGGCGGCGCGCGCCGGCGCGACCATGCTGGACCTGCGCCAGCAGGAAGCCCGGATCGACAAGGACACCGCCACCGACGCGGTGAACGCCTACTGCGACGTCGCCAAGGAGAACGACTCCCGCATCGACGAATGCGGCGTCGACGAGTTCGGACGAGACGAGAACAAGGAGGCCGACTGGGTCTCTGTGCGCGTCACCATGAAGGTGCCCGCCTTGCTGTTCGGGATCATCGGCGTCAACGAGCTCAACGTCGACGTATCCGCGCAAGCCTCGCCCGTGCAGGCGATCGCCAAGCCCTACCAGGACGCGAACCTCAACCCGATCCAGCCTACGGCCGACTACCCGACGATCACGCCCAACGTGTCGACCACCAGCGGGACGGCGGCCACCTCACAGCCGGTTCCCATCGACTACACGACCTTCCTGTGCGACCTGGAGACCGTCGTACCTCTGACGGTGGGCCTGAGCTGCATGACCTCGACGATCGTGCTCCCGTCGCCGCCACCACCCCCGCCACCACCCCCGCCACCATCCCCGCCGCCGCCGCCGACGACGATCACCACGACGGTGTTCTCGACGTTCCCCACGAACGTCCCTGCTTACCCGACCGGCGTACCGTCACTCACGCCGCCGACGACGGTGCCAACGCCGTGAGAGCGGTTGTCCTGGTGGCGATCGTGGTGGCCTGCCTGACGGTCGGTTGCTCCTCGGCGGCCGACCCGTCCCCCGACCCGGTCAGCAAGGTGCCAGGGCTCGACGCACCGACAGCCAGCCAGACGCCGCAGGTGACTCCTCACCCGAAGGTCCGTGTAGGCCTCGTGCTGAAGGTGGAGCCATCCTCCGTGACCGCCGCCTTCTCGGCGTTCCTGAAGTCGCGTACGCAGTCGTTCCTCGCCGGCAGGCCGCTGGCCTCGCTCGCACAGCTGGCGACGCGACGCGAGCTGACCCGCCAGCGCGGCCTCATCTCGTCCGCGCTCGATCGCGGTCTCACCGTGCCGGCCAAACCTCGGGCGGCCGTCCTTGACATGAGGCGCAGCGGCCAGCGCAGGGCTGTCCTCGACGTGTGCTTCTACCTGCCTGCGACGGAGTACGTCGACGAGGCCACCGGGTCGTCGCCCTACGGCCCGATACCGCACCAGTGGCAACCAGCTGTCGTTTCCTTGACGAGGTCCTCGGTGACCTGGAAAGTAGATAAACTGCTCCCGCCGAAGCCCGGCTCCTTCGAATGCAAGGGATTGTGACCATGTCGCTCCGACCGCTCACGCGGGCGCTCACCGCGGTAGCGCTCACCAGCGCGTGTCTGGTGGCCGCGTCGTCTGCGGGCTCCGCCGCCGACACGGCGCCGCGCCGAGCGACAACTGGTGTCGCCGCAGCCGCGGTCCCGTCGTCCTGGACGGCCGGCGGCCTCATCGACACGTCGGCGGCAGCGCCCAGCCCGGTCGTGGCACCGTCCGGCTTCGCTCAGGTAGGGGGCTGCACGTTCTACGCCTCGAGCGCGTCGGCCGGCGGCTACTGCTCCAGCGGCGGCGGAAATGCCATCCAGGCTCCGACGCTTGCCGCCTGGCTCAAGGGTCGCACCTTCTACCCCTGCCGGTTCTTTCCCGTGCCCGAAGGCATGGTGATCAACGCTCCTTCGCCCGACGGTGGTCGATGGATGCTGAAGGCGTGCTTCACCGGCTTCGACCTCAACCGGCCGTGGGGCGGTCCGGACATCCGGGTCGAGATCGCCGCCCAGTGGGTGAAGGACGACGAGAAGACTCGTGTCCCCGGCGACGACTACATGGACGACTTCTGGAGCATCCAGTCCGACCGGAACTACTACCCGTTGCCGCGCATCAACTACGCTCCTTCGACGCCGTTCCGGGTCGGCAACTACAGCTTCTTCTGGGCTACCTGGGTCAAGGCGCTCGACAGCACCCAAGAGGCCGAGCCGGAGTACCGGATCCCCTACAACACCACGACGCAGGGCACCGTCTGGCTGCACGCGAAGGTCAAGAACGTGCGGATCTACCCCGGCGTCGAGGACACCGAGCCCATCGACTGCGGCGTCGCCGACGACGCGTTCGACCCCGAGGCGCACGACGCCATCCCCCGCAGCGAGGGCGGTGACCAGGAGAGCGACTGCTGGACCGTCTTCGAGCACTCGACCGCGACCGAGGACAAGCTGACCGTGCAGATGCGCGGAAAGGCGACCTGGCGGGTCACGGTCGAAGACGGGTCCGGGCAGCTGCTCGCCAACCTCGGGGACTTCAGCTACACCGTTACGCAACGTCTCGCCGTCGGCGAGGTGCAGAACCTCGTGGACTGGTGAGCATGACCGTCCAACCCTTGCCGGGTGACCGCTGGACATCGGTGAATGTCGCCGTGAGGAGAAGAAGCTCGTGGTAGCCACGCAACGTCTCGCCCCGACCCGACTGCCGGGCGGAGGCCGCGACCCCCACGCCAGCCGGAGCGCCGAGGTCGCCAAGGGCCTGGTGGCACTGTTCGTCACCGCGGCTCTGGTCGTCGGCATCCCGGTGGCGCTCTACCTCGGGTTCGGCACGCCGTGGCCCGACGAGATGCCGAGCAGCGACTGGATCTACGCCGACTTCGGTCCGCGCGACGTGATGGCCATCTTGGTTGCGGTCGTCTGGCTCGCCTGGCTGCACTTCGTCTGGTGCCTGCTCGTGGAGTTCGCGGCCGAGCGCCGGGGCCGTGGCCTGTCGCCGCGGGTGCCCGGTGGCGGGCTCGGGACCCAGCCCTTGGCGCGTCGCCTCGTCGGCGCCGTGCTGCTGCTCTCCGGTGGTGTGGCCGCCACCCTCCCCAGCGCGACCGCCGTCACGATGGCTCACCAAGACCAAGGGGGGCGGATCGCCGCCGTCGCACAGGCCGCTCAGGCGGGCGGCACGGTGGGCACGGCCGACCACGCGGACGACAAGACGCCGGAGCGTTCGCACCGCGCCACTGCGGCGTTCACCGACGAGAAAGCCGGGGCGCTGCACAAGTACGTCGAAGTACAGC
>JAABUS010003324.1_pt1 | contig 26501 bp, 24 predicted proteins | sample 5560161 | NCBI WGS metagenome assembly JAABUS01 (sample SAMN10711885, study PRJNA513376) | rock metagenome | isolation source: Antarctica rocks | place: Antarctica: Victoria Land, Trio Nunatak nord | collected 2016-01-04
CTGGCCGCGGCTGCCGACCCCGACACCGAACGCGCCGAGCTGATCGCCGACTACACCGACCACTTCGCGACGCCGTACATCGCTGCCGAGCGCGGGTACGTCGACGCGGTGATCCCGCCGTCGGAGACCCGCGCGCAGGTGGCGCGGGCGCTGCGGCTGCTGCGCACCAAGCGCGAGTCGATGCCGCCGAAAAAGCACGGGAACATCCCGCTGTGACCCTCCTCGGATCACCGGCCCGCCGGTTAGTGGAGACTTTTCGTCGCCATAGCGACGATTTCGCTCCACTAATCTCCTGCGAGCGCCGGTGAGTGAGCCGACCGGCGGGCGGGTGGTGCTGCGGGTCATGCGAGGTGAGCCAACGTCGGAGGAGCTCGCCGCCCTCGTCGCCGTCCTCACCGCGCGCCGCGCGGCGTCACCGGCGGCTCAGCGGCCCGTGCGCGGCGGTTGGAGCGACCGTACGGCGGCGCTCCGTCGGCCGCTGGTCAGCGGTCCCGGCGCCTGGCGCTCCACGGGGCGCGCCCTGAGCACGAGGACCAGGGCGGACCGGTAGGCGGCCCTACGGGACTCGTCGCGGTAGACCGACCGCGCCGAGTGGCCTGGAACCTCGGATGCGGAGCACCGAGACGAACCGCAAGAGGCTTCCTGCGCCGACGGCGTAGCTTCCCACCTGTGCCGTTGACCCGACGAGCCGTCCTGGCGGCGGCCGCACTGGCGGCCGCCGGGTGCTCGCCAATGCGGCACCGGTCATTGGCGTCACCACCATCCACACCGTCCGCTCCGGCCACGTCGGCAGCCGCTACCGGGGCGTCGGCGGCCGGCGGGCCGGCCGTCGAAGTAACCCATGGTCCACGTACCGCTCAGAACGTGGCGCTCACGTTCCACGGCGGGGGCGACCCGAGGCTGGCGACGGCGCTGCTCGCCGAGGTCGAGCGGGCCGCCGCGCGGGTCACGGTGCTGGCCGTGGGAAGCTGGCTCGAGGCCAACCCGATGATGGCGCGACGGGTCCTGGATGGCGGCCACGAGCTGGGCAACCACACGCAGACCCATCCGGCGCTGCACCGACTCGACGGTGCCGCGTGCTACCACGAGATCGACGGCTGCCGGCAGGTGCTGCAGCGGCTCACCGGAGATCCTGGACGATGGTTCCGGCCCTCCGGTACGCCGCACGCCACGCCGCTCATCGCAGCGTCCGCCGGCCGGGCCGGTTACCGCACCTCCCTCGGCTACGACGTCGATCCCCGCGACTACGCCGATCCGGGCGCGACCGCCGTTCGCGATCGCATCCTCTCCGCCGTCCGCCCGGGGTCGATCGTCAGCCTTCATCTCGGCCACGCCGGCACAGTCGCCGCTCTACCCGGGATCCTCGGCGGCTTACAGGCAAAGGGCCTGCGGGCGGTCACGGTTGGCGCCCTCCTCGCTCCGTAGTCTTTCTCGGATGCAGTCGACCCGCCTGCTCCTGGTGGAGGACGACGAAGCGATCGGCTCCGACCTGCGCCAGGCACTTACCGGCTACGGCTTTCGTACGACGTGGGCCAGGACCGGCGGGGAGGCACTGGCCGCCGCCGCGGGGGAAGCCCCGGACCTGGTCCTGCTCGACCTGGGGCTGCCCGATGTCGACGGCGTGGGACTCTGCCGCCGGCTCCGTGAGCAGCTTCCGCTCACGATCATCGTGGTGCTGACGGCGCGCACCGCCGAGTTCGAGGTCATCGTGGCGCTCGACGCCGGAGCGGACGACTACCTGACCAAGCCGTTCCGGCTGGCCGAGCTGCTCGCCCGGCTGCGGGCCCACCTGCGCCGCCGGGCGGCACCCGAAGGTCCGGAGGAGCTGTCCGTCGGTCGGCTACGGCTCAACTTGATGGCTCGGCGCGCCACGGTCGAGGGAGCGGAGCTGGCCCTGCGCCCAAAGGAGTTCGACCTGCTGGCGATCCTGGTCGGGGAGGCCGGCCGGGCCGTGTCGCGAGAGCGGCTGATGGCCGACGTCTGGGACGAGAACTGGTTCGGCTCCACCAAGACCTTGGATGTCCATGTGTCCGCCGTACGGCGCAAGCTCGCCGACTCGGGAGAGAGCCCCGACCGCATCACCACGCTGCGCGGGCACGGCTACCGCTACGAGCTGGACGGCTGACGGTCCGGTGCCGCCGGCACGAGCGGGACCGCCACGGTCTCGGCGGCCGGCAGCAGGATGGCGAACACCGGGTGTGGCGCCGCCCGGCGGACGATGAGCCGGCCCTGCTCGGCCTCGGCGAGCGAGCGCGCCAGGGCCAGCCCGATGCCGAATCCAGAGGCTTGCGCCGAGCGCCGGGCGAATACGGCCTCGGGATCGCCGCGAAGACCCTCGCCCTCGTCGCCGACCTCCGCCGCCACGCCGGCACCGAGGTCGTGAGCGGACAACGAGACCGTCCCGGCACCGTGCTCGAGTGCGTTGGCGAGGAGCACGTCCAGGATCTGCCGCAACGCCGCCGCGGAGACGGCCGCCGGCGGCAGCGCCGGCGCCACGCTGACATCGATCCGGCGCCGCCGCGGCCCGAAGTGCGACGACCAGCGCTCCTGCGCTGCCTGCAGCTCGGTGACCACGTCCACGCTGGGCCGTTCGCCGACGTCACGGCGCAGGGACAGCAGGTCGCTGATGGTGTCCTGCAGGTGCCGACCGCGGTCGAGCGCCGCCGAGACGGCAGTGCGCAGGTCGGCGTTCGGGCGGTCCAGCGCGGACTCCAGGCCGAGGAGCAACCCGGTCAGCGGCGTACGCAGCTGGTGGGAGGCGTCGGCACTGAAGGCGCGCTCCCGTTCGATCAGCCGGCCGATGCGACCGGCGGTGTCCTCGAGCGCCTGGCTGACGGCGTCCGCCTCGGGGATCCCCGAGTGCTGCACCTGGACCGCGAAGTTGCCGTCGCCCAGCGCGCGGGCGGTGACGGTGAGCCGCTCCAAGGGGTCGGCGATCCGCTGTGCCTGACGCCGTGCAAGCAGAGCCGCGACCAGCAGAGCAGCCAGCGCCAACAGGCCCATGAGCAGCCAGCTCCGGTAGGTGCGACTCGCCACGACGCCGCTCGGAACCGCGGCCCGGACGATGGCCACGATCTCGTTGTCAGACGGGACCGGCACGGCCACGGCGAGCTGTCCGCTCTCGGTGCCCTCGTGCACACCCCCGTCCCGGCTCGCGCCGGCCAGCGCCGACCGGACCGGTCCACTTCCCACCGCCCGCGTTCCGGCCAGGCTGTACAGGCCGACAACGGTGTCCCGAGGCAGTGCAGCCGGCAGCGCCCCCGGGTTCTGCGCGGTGATCGGGTTGTCCGGCACCATTGCCGCCACCCTGGTGGCGTCGGCCTGCAGCCGAGCCAGCTCCTCGCTGCGGTAGAGGTCGTTGGTCGCCGCGGCCAGCGGAACCGCGAACAGCACTACGGTCAGTGCAGTGACCGCGAGGATCCCCACGAGGATCCGCCGGCGCAGTGAGCGGCCGTCCCCGCGCGAGGGGGTCTCTGACCCCAGGGTTCGAGGACGCATCGGGCGGCTCCTGGGGCTCGGTCGAGTTCGGGTGGACGCACATTGCGGTTCCGACAGGAAAGGTAATCCGGTCGCTAACCAGTAGCGATCCTGCTGTTCACCTCACGCTGGCTAGCCTCCAATCCGAGGTTGGTCTCAGCTCAGCCGTTTCGCCAGCACGAGGACTGCTGTAGGAAAGTGAGCGCGGGTGATACGACGACGAGTTCTCCTACTACTGCCCTTGCCGCTGGTGGCCGGTGGGGCGGGTGTTCTTGGCGGGCTTCCTACCTCCCCCACCTCGCCGGCAGCTGGCGCTTGCAGCGTCACGGTCGTCGCCGCTGGTGACATGGCCGGCCTGTCCGCCACGCGGGAGACGGGGGCGCTGGCAGCGGCGCAGAGTCCCGACGTGGTGGCGACGCTGGGCGATGCCCAGTACCCGACCGGCTCGCTAGCCGACTATCGCCGGGACTATGACTCGACCGACTGGGGGCGGCTGAAGCCGAAAACCCGGCCGGTGCCCGGGAACCACGATTACCGCACGCCCAAGGCAGCCGGCTACTTCGCCTACTCCAACCCGCCGGCGGCCTACTACGGCTACGACCTCGGCTGCGGCTGGCGCGCCTATGCGCTCAACAGCGAGATCTCGGTCGGCACGCAGACATCCTGGTTGCGCGGGGACCTGGCTGCGCACCCGGGCGTGCGGGTGTTGGCGTACTGGCACCGGCCCCGCTACTCCTCCGGTAGTCACCACGGCGGCGACGCGTCATTACAACCGTGGTGGGACGCGCTAGGGGGACGCCAAGTCATCGTGCTCAACGGGCACGAGCACAACTACGAGCGGTTCGCCGAGAAGGGCGGCATCCGCGAGTTCGTGGCCGGCACCGGAGGATCGACGAACTATCCCTTCGGCTCTCCGGCGACCGGCAGCCAAGTACGCATCGCGAAGACCCCTGGCATCCTCCGGCTCGACCTGGGCTCCGGCTACACGTGGCGTTTCGTCACCCGGAGCGGTGTGAGGGACTCCGGCCGGTCGTCTTAGTGGGCAGTGGCGGCTGGCACCACACCCGCGGGCCTCGGACCGAGCATCTCCGAGATTCCCTACGTCTTGCTGAGGCGCCGGGCTAGCCATGGCCCGACCCGTTCGAAGAGTGCTCCCTCGGGGCGGGAGCCACCGACCGCCCCACCACGATCGCCTTGTTGCACTTCACGTCCCCCAGCTGTGGGACATGTGGCGTCCGTCGTACCACCGCTGCCATGCGCCGCGGCTCGCCACCCTCAGCCAGGAGCAGGTACGACGCCGGGGCGCACAGCGCCACCACCGTCGCGCGGACGCGCCGACCCCGACGCGTGATCACCACCGACCTTAGGCGCCCCACGCAGCAGCAAGCCGGTGGCGCGCGCGCCTCCGGCTTGCTTGTCTGCGACAGCGGATCGAGGGATTACTCGCTGCCCTCGAACTGGTGGTCGACGTTTCCGGCCGGGTCCTCGTGACCGCCGGGGCCGTCGCTCTCAGTGGCAGACTCACTCTCCTGCTCACTGCCGGACACACCCGCCGACGCACCGGCGGTGGTGTCCGGACTCGTCCGGTCGCCCTCTTGGATGGTGTCGGTGTCGGGCGCCGACGGGTTCTCCGACTCGCTGCTCGCAGCCTTGGGAACCGCGACGGCACCCTTGACGACGGCGGCCGGGCGAGCGGTGGAGCTGCTCGACGAACCCACCACCGCCGGAGCCGACTTGACCGCCGGCCGGACCGGCGGCGCCTGGTGCGATGATCCAGCGAACGCAACTCCGCTGCCCAGCGCGCCAGCCGCCAGGGCGAAGCCCGCCACCACGGCGAGCTTTCGGCTAACTGTTGGCATCTGCCTTACCTCCTCGAGCTCCGTTGGACTCTCCACCGGAGACATCGGTCACGCTGTCACCGGCGTCCTGAGATCTTGCTGAGCCAGCCTGAGAGAACCCTCGGGAGCACCAAAAGCACCCGAGCGGGCACCTCGCCGAGTCTCAGGAAGCTCTCAGGGAGCGGGGCCTACGCTTGCCCAAACGGCGGCCGGGACGAGGCATGCGCGTACTGGTGGTGGAGGATGAGCGGTCGCTCGCCGGGGCGGTCAACCGCGGACTGAGTGCCGACGGCTTCAGCGTCGACGTCGTCCACAACGGCGAGGACGGCCTCTGGCGGGCAACCGAGCAGCCGTACGACGCGATGGTTCTCGACATCATGCTGCCCAGGCTCTCGGGCTACGAGGTCCTCAAGCGGATGCGCGCCGCGCAGAACTGGACGCCGGTCCTCATGCTCACCGCGAAGGACGGGGAGTACGACATCGCCGACGCTCTCGACCTCGGCGCGGACGACTACCTCACCAAGCCGTTCTCCTATGTGGTCCTGGTGGCCAGACTCCGGGCGCTGCTGCGGCGTGGTGCTCCGGCCCGGCCCGCTGTCCTGGAAGCCGGTGACCTGCGGCTGGACCCGGCCTCGCGCAGCTGTCACCGCGGGGAGGACGACATCGGCCTCACGGTGCGGGAGTTCGCGCTGCTGGAGTACCTGCTGCGTCACCGGGACGAGGTCGTGAGCAAGACCGAGATCCTCTCCCATGTCTGGGACGAGAACTTCGACGGTGTGACCCCAACATCGTCGAGGTGTACGTCGGCTACCTGCGGCGCAAGATCGATGCACCGTTCGGGCGGCGGTCCATCGAGACGGTGCGGGGAGCCGGGTACCGGCTGAAGGGCAGCGGAGGGTGACCGCGGTGAGCGCTGAAGAACCCGCCAGCCGCCGTCACTCCTGGAGCCGCTGGCGGCGGCGGCGGTCACTGCGGGCCCGGCTGACCGCCGCTGCCACTACCGTGATCGCGGTCTCGATGATCGGTCTGGCCGCGCTCCTGGTTCTCCACCTCCGCTCCAGCCTGGTCGCCGGGATCGATGACGCCGCCCGCCAGCGCGCCCAGGATGTCGCGGCCGCGCTCAGCGCCGGGGCGCAAAGCCCGCTGCTCGGCTCGGAGGAGGGGGAGGCCGCGATCCAGGTGGTCGCGGCTGACGGCAGTGTCGTCGCCAGCTCCGCCAACATCGAAGGGGAACCGCGGCTGTTCACCTTCCCAGCGAGGGGGGGAGCCGCCAACGCGGACCCCCGCACCGTGCGCGGGCTGCCCGTCGGCGAGAACGGCACCTACCGCGCAATCGGGGTCACCGCGGTAGGCCGCGGCGGGCGGTCCACCGTGTACGTCGCTCTGCCGACTGCGGTGGTGCAGAACAGCGTCGCCAAGCTCACCGCCGCGCTCTCGCTGGGACTTCCGTTGGTGATTCTCGTGCTCGGTGGCATCGGTGGCTGCTGGTGGGCCGCGCCCTACGACCCGTCGAAGCCCTGCGCCAGCAGGCTGCCGAGATCACAGCCACCGGCGTACAGCGGCGCCTCGACGTCGCCGAGCCCCGTGACGAGCTCGCCCGGCTGGCCGTGACCCTCAACGACATGCTGGCGCGGCTGGAGCACTCGACCAACCGCCAACGGCAGTTCGTCGCCGACGCCGCCCACGAGCTGCGCAGCCCGATCGCCGCGCTACAGGCGCAGTTGGAGGTCGCCGCCCTGCATCCCGGGCAAACGGACTGGTCAGCGAGGCTGCCCGAGCTCGTGGCGGACACCGGCCGGCTCTCCAGGCTGGTCGACGACCTGCTCCGGCTGGCCCGGCTCGACGCCGAACCTCGGCTCGGCCGCCAGCCGGTAGACCTCGAAGAGCTGGTGTTCGCCGAGGTCCGGCGGGGTCGAAACCGCACCGGTCTAGCCATCGACGTGAACGCCGTCTCCGCCGCCAGGTTGACCGGCGACCCGGACGCTCTGGTCCGGGTCGTCCAGAACCTTCTCGACAACGCGATCAAGCACGCTCGCACCCAGGTTCGGATCTCACTGGTTACGACGGCAGGCACGGCGACGCTGGTCGTCGCCGACGACGGCCCGGGAGTTCCCGAGCCGGACCGCCAGCGGGTCTTCGAGCGCTTCACCCGGCTCGACGATGCCCGCAGCCGAGACGCAGGCGGCTTCGGACTGGGGCTCGCGATCGTCCGGGATGTCGTGGAGAGCCACGGCGGCGAGGTCCGGGTGGACGACAACAACCCCGGCGCGCGCTTCACCGTCACGCTGCCGACGGGCGCTTCGGCCGCACCCTTGCCGGTACGCCGGATTCCCGTGCCGGCCGGTCACGTAACCGCACGCTAACCCAGGCAGGCGCTGACGCTTACCCTGATCCACCTAGCGTCCTGTACATGGCCAACCGAGATCACCATCTCCGACCACGGGCGGCAGGAGATGCCCCGAGCGCTCGCCGGTGGGTCGTTGCCGTCGCGACGCTGCCGTTGCTGGCCCTGAGCGCCTCGGCATGCAGTGGTCAGGGCAGCACGCCAGCGGCGGCCAGGCGCTCCGGCGTGCCGCCGACGAGCAACGCTCCCTCGACCGGGGCACCGAGCCCGCAACCGAGCTCGGCGGCGGCGGCGCCGTCGCAGCAGCCGGCGCCCGTCGAGAGCAACCCGCCAGGGGACATTCCGGACAACATCGCCTACGTCGCCTACCACAACGCCACCGGCAGGTACGCCTTTGTCCACCCTGAGGGCTGGGCCAGCATCGTGCGTGGCTCGACGGTGACATTCACCGACAAGCTCAACGGCGTCACCGCGACCGCAGTAACCGCAGGTGGTGCCCCGACCGTCGCCACCGCCAAGCAGGAAATCGCCGGACTTCAAGCGAAGCAGCCGGCGTTCGAACTGCGCAGCGTGAAACCGGTCACCCTTCCAGGCGGGTCCGGCGTACTAATCATCTTTCGCCGCAACTCGGCACCGGATCCGGTCACCGGAAAGGTCTTCCGCGACGAGGTCGAGCGCTACGAGATCTACCGTTCGGGGCACGAGGTTCTTCTCGACCTGTACGGCGCGGTCGGCTCGGACAACGTCGACCCGTACACCAAGATCTCGCAGAGCCTGCGGCTGTCATGACAGCGACCGCGGCTGCCGACCGGAACTGCGTCCTGGAGGCGCGAGGGCTGCACCGGTTCTTCCGACGCGGCGACGAGGAGATAGCGGCGCTGCGGGACGTCTCGCTGAGGGTGGCACCGGGAGAGATGGTGGCGGTCGTCGGACCGTCCGGATCCGGTAAGTCAACTCTGCTCAACCTGCTCGCCGGCCTCGACGATCCTGACGGTGGCAGCGTGTGGGTCGGCAGCGAGCGGTTCAGCCACCGCGGACCGGCGGCGCAGGCGCGGTTGCGCGGGCGTCGGATCGGCGTTCTCACCCAAGGCAGCGGCCTGGTCGACCACCTGACGGTGCTGGGAAACCTCCGGTTGGCCGCATCATTCCGTCGGGGCGAAGACTCCGACGGTGCCCGGCCGGGAGGTCGCCCGGAGAGCCCGGAGGTGCTGCTGCGCCAGCTGGGTATCGGTGGCCGCGGACGAGGACGGCCATCCACGCTGTCCGGCGGCGAGACCGCACGGGCGAACCTCGCGGTCGCGCTGGCGGGCGGTCCGCTGGTGCTGCTCGCCGACGAGCCGACCGCCGAGGTCAGCCGCGACGAGGAAGCAGCGATCCTCACTCTGCTCCGGCGGGTTCGACCCGCAACCGGCGCGACGGTCGTGGTCACCCACTCTCAAACGGTGGCGGGCGCCGCCGACCGCGTGCTCGAGATGATCGACGGGAAGCTGCGGTGACCTTGCTGTCAACCACCTCGACCCGCGTCGAACCGGTCGTTGTCGGAGTCGGGATAGGGCTCAGCTACGGCGCGACGCGCGTACTCGCGGACACCAACATCGTCGTCGACCCCGGCGCGGAGCTGGCGGTCACCGGCCGCTCCGGCAGCGGCAAGACCACCCTGCTGCTCGTGCTTGCCGGCCTGCTCGCACCGGGACGGGGCTCGGTGCGCTGGCCGGGGCTCGATGCTGCGCCGGCCAGGCGGCGCGGCCAGATCGGGCTGGTGTTCCAGGCGCCGTCGCTGTTGCCCGAGCTCACCGCGGCGGAGAACGTCGCGCTCCCGCTGCGGCTGCGCGGCAGCACGGTCCAGCAGGCGGAAGAGGCGACGCAGTGCGCACTCGACGTCGTCGGCCTCCGCGATGCCGCCGGCGCGTTCCCGGCGCAGCTCTCCGGTGGGATGGCGCAGCGGGTCGCGGTCGCCCGCGTTCTCGCCGGGCGCCCCCGGCTGGTGCTGGCCGACGAACCAACCGGCGCGCTGGACCGTGACAGCGCCTTCACCGTCCTGGCCGCGCTGCGCGACCAGGTCACCGCCAGCGGCGGTGCTCTCATCGTCGCTACCCATGACGAGGAGCTGGCCGGCCTGCTGGCCGACCGGGCGGTCCTCGACGAAGGTCGGCTGCGGGTCGGCGTGCCGTCATGAGAGCGTTCAGCTGGCTGGCCGGGTTGTGCCGGCGGCGCCCGATCGAGCTCCTCGGCGCGTCCCTGAGCATCGCCCTCGCGGTCGCGTTCATCGCCTCGCTCGGTGCTTTCGTAACCGACAGCCGGGCCGGACTGGCGACCCGGGCGGCGGCCCGCGTGCCGGTCGACTGGCAGGTGCAGGTCACCCCTGCGGGCCACCCTGCCGACGTGGCCGCGAGCCTTGCAAAGGCGCCGGACGTCCGCACCGTGCTGCCGGTGTCGCTGGCGCAGGTGCCCGCGCTGGAGTCCACCTCTGCCTCCGGCACCCGCACGACCGGACAGGCCTACGTCGTCGCGCTTCCGCCGGCGTACTCCCAGGCCGCCCCGGCGGAGATCCGCTACCTCCTCGGATCGCACGCCGGAGTACTGCTGCAGCAGCAGACCGCGGCGAACCTGGCCGCCGGGCCGGGCAGCGCAGTCACCGTCACCCTTCCGGCCGGCGGCCACCGGACCGTTCAGGTCGATGGGGTCGCCGACCTTCCGCAGGCCGACAGCTTCTTCCAGGTGATCGGAGCACCGCCCGGAGCGGGCGCCACCGCTCCTCCGGACAACGTCCTGCTGGTCCCGCCGGACCAGTTCGCCGCTCTGACGCAGGGCGCGACCGTCATCCACCAGTTCCACGTCGTCTTCGGACACACGACGCTGCCCCCCGACCCGGCCGCAGCCGCGGGCCTGCTCACCCAGCGCGCCAACCACTTCCAGGCGCAGGTCGCCGGCGGCGCGCTCGTCGGCAACAACCTCGGAGCGGCCCTGTCCGCCGCCCGCGAGGACGCTCTCTACGCCCAGCTGCTCATCCTGCTCCTTGGCGTCCCCGGGCTGGCGCTGGCTGCTGTGGTCGCATCTCTCGTCGTCGCCCTGCGCGGCGAGCGCCGCCGTCGCGAGGTCGCCCTGCTCCGGCTGCGCGGGGCCGGTCCCGGTCAGCTGCTGCGCATCGTGGCCGGTGAGACCGCGCTCACCGGCGGGCTGGGTGTGCTGCTGGGCGTCCCGCTCGCCGTGCTCGCCACCCGGCTCGCGCTCCCCGCCGGCGCGCGTCTGTCCAGCGGCTGGACCGTTGCCGCCGCCCTGGCCGGCCTGATGCTGGCCGCTGCGACCCAGCTCGGCCCGGCCGGGCGCGCCACCCTTCGGCCGCGGGCCGACGGGATCAGCACGGCGGTTGCCCGGGTCCAGCCCACCGGGCTGCCGTGGCCGCTGCGGCTCGGCCTCGACGTCATCCTGCTCGGCGCCGCTGCCCTGGTCTTCTACCTGACAGCCCGCGGCGGGTATCAGGTCGTCGTCGTCCCCGAAGGCGTGCCGGTCGCCGCCGTGAACTACGCCGCCCTGCTCGGGCCGGCGCTGGCCTGGCCGGGTCTGGCGCTCCTCGTGTGGCGGATCAGCGCGATGGTGCTCGCCCGTCGTACCGGCCGTCTCGCCTGGTCCCAGCCTGGTCGGGCGCCCGAGCTGGAGGCTGCTGGCGTTCGCCGCCGGCGGCGTGTGATCGCTAGGGGCGCTGCCGGGCTCGCGGTGGCGCTTGGCCTCGCCGCCTCGACCGCCATCTTCACCGCGACCTACGACAAGCAGGCCCGCCTCGACGTCGCCCTGACCGTCGGCGCTGACGTCGCCGTGACAGAGCCACCGGGAGCAACCATCGGCCCCGGCGGGGCTGGTGCCCTGGCCAGCGTCACCGGCGTACGGGCAGTAGAGCCGCTGCAGCATCGCCTCGCCTACGTCGGCGCGGACCTCCAGGACCTCTACGGCATCCGGCCGGGCAGCATCGAACGAGTCGCCCCGCTGCTCGACTCCTTCGTCCCCGGGTCGACGATCTCGGCCGCTCTGCGCGCCCTAGCTACAACGCCGGACGGCGCGCTGCTGTCCGCGGAGACCATCCACGACTACCAGCTGCACCCCGGAGACCCGGTGCGGCTGCGGCTGCAGGCCGGCCCGAGCCACACCTACCAACAGGTGGGCTTCCGCGTGATCGGCGCGGTCAAGGAGTTTCCCACCGCCCCGAAGGACAGCTTCATCGTCGCCAACGCCAGCTACATCGCCGAGGCCACCGGGTCGGACGCGGTGGGCGGTTTCCTGATCAAGTCCTCGACACCGGCCGCCACCGCTACCGCCCTGCGCCAGAACCTCGCGCCGGGCGCGCAGGTCCACGACATCGTCACCGAACGGGGCGCAGTCACCTCCGCATCCGGCCTGGCCAGCGCCGACCTGTCCGGGTTGTCACGCCTCGAGCTCGGCTTCGGGCTCATCCTGGCGCTGGCGTGCTCCGGGCTCGCACTCGCGCTCGGCATCACCGAACGCCGCCGCGCCCTCGTTCTGCTCGCCGCCCTCGGGGCCTCCGCCCGCCAGCGTGGCCGCTTCCTCACCGCGGAAGCCCGCGCCCTGCTCGCCGGCGGGCTGCTCGGAGGCGTCGCGATCGGCACGACCATCGCCTACCTGCTGGTCAAGGTGCTGACCGGCATCTTCGACCCGGCACCCACCGGGCTGACGGTGCCGATCGGCTATCTCGGCGCGCTGGTCATCAGCGTGATCGCGGCCAGCTCCGCGGTGCTCGTCGTGTTCGGCCGCCTGGCCAGCCGGGCCGGACCCAGCCAGCTACGTGATCTCTAACCCCGAGCCGCCGACGGCCTCACGACCTGCACTCGCGCCACCACCCGAGGAGAGCCATGCTGGGAAAGCGCCCGCTGGATCGCGGCCTGGCCGCTGCCGCACTGGTCACGATGCTGCTGGTCGCTGGCTGCTCTTGGCCCGGCGGTGGGCACCCGGCCAGCACAGTGGGCAGGCGCGCGGCCGCGCCGAAGACGCCCAGCGGTCCAGTCGTCGACACCTCGTCATCGCTGCCCGGCATGCCGGCGGTCCTGGACAGCCGCGACATCTACGCGGCCGACCGGGCCGGCCGGCTCAGCCCGGCGGTGCACGGCTTCCCGTCCTTCGTCTACGTGCCCAACAGCAAGAGCAACACAGTGGACGTCATCGACCCGCGTACCTATCGGATCGTCGCCCACTACGCCGTCGGGAAGCTGCCCCAGCACGTCGTACCGGCGTACGACCTCAAGACGTTGTGGGTCAACAACGACATCGGCAACTCGCTGACCCCGATCGACCCCCGCACCGGGCGACCGGGACGGCCGATCCCGGTAGAGGACCCCTACAACCTCTACTTCACACCGGACGGCCGCTTCGCCATGGTGATGGCCGAGCGGCTACGTCGGATCGACTTCCGCGACGCGCACACGATGCGGCTGGTGCACTCGCTCCACGTCGGATGCGCGGGCGTCAACCACGCCGACTTCTCCGCCGACGGCCGCTACTTCGTCGCCAGCTGCGAGTTCTCGGGTCGGCTGATCAAGGTGGACACCGCGGCGCAGAAGCTGGTCGGCGTACTGGCTCTCCGGCCGGGCTCGATGCCGCAGGACGTCAAGCTCTCCCCCGACGGCCGGGTCTTCTACGTCGCCGACATGAAGGCGAACGGACTGTGGGAGGTCGACGGCGCCACCTTCAAGAAGATCGGGTTTCTGCCGACCGGCAAGGGTGTGCACGGGCTCTACGTCAGCCGCGACTCCCGATTCCTCTACGCCTCCAACCGAGGCGAGGGCAGCGTCTCGGTGATCGACCTTGCCACCCGCAAGGTCGCCCGCAAATGGCACCTCCCCGGCGGCGGCAGCCCGGACATGGGTGGAATCTCGGCCGACGGCCGCACGCTGTGGCTCTCCGGCCGGTACGACGGCGTGGTCTACGCCATCGACACCTCGAACGGCCGGCTGCTCGCCCGGATCCGGGTGGGTAACGGGCCGCACGGCCTCTGCGTCTATCCCCAGCCCGGCCGGTACTCCCTCGGCCACACCGGCATCTTCCGATAGACGGACGTCGATGCTGACCTATCTGCAGGCCATCGTCATCGGCCTGCTCCAGGGCGTCACGGAGCTGTTCCCGATCTCGAGCCTCGGCCACTCCGTGCTCGTGCCGGCGATGATCGGCGGCGGCTGGTCGCACCTGGTGACCGACCAGTCCAGCCCCGAGTCGCCGTACCTCGCCTTCATCGTCGGCCTGCACGTCGCAGCCGCGATCGCGCTCCTGATCTTCTTCCGTGCCGACTGGGTCCGGATTGTCGGCGGCTTCCTCACCACCCTGCGCACGCGCCGCGTCGAGACGTCCTCGCAGCGAGTGGCGTGGCTGATCGTTCTGGCGACGATCCCCGTCGGACTGACCGGTCTGCTCTTCGAGCACCAGCTGCGAACGCTGTTCGCCAAGCCGTTGGCAGCCGCGATCTTCCTGACGCTGAACGGCGCCGTGCTGCTCGCCGGTGAGCGGCTGCGCCGGCGGGCCGCCGCCACCCGTGCGACGCCTCGCCACGCTGCCCTACCTGGATGGCGTGCTGATCGGCTCCTTCCAGATCGCCGCGCTGTTCGCCGGGATCAGCCGGTCGGGCGTCACGATGGTGGGTGGCCTGCTCCGCGGCCTGAGCCACGAGGACGCCGCCCGGTTCTCCTTCCTGCTCGCCACCCCGGTGATCCTGGCCGCCGGCGTACTGAAGGTCCCCGACCTGTTCAGCCCGCTCGGCGCCGGCATCCGCGGCCAGGTCCTGACGGGCAGCCTGGTGTCCGGCCTCGCGGCATACGTCTCGGTGCGCTTCCTCACCCGCTACTTCGAGACGCGGACCCTCACACCATTCGGGATCTACTGCCTGGTCGCCGGCGGCCTGTGCATCGTTCGCTTCGGGCTCTTCTAGGGCCTCAGCGCCGCGGTCTGGCCACGAAGGCCACCAGCCGGCCAGTGTCCTTGACGAGCGCCTGACCGGTGATCCTGCCGGCATCGTCGATGTCGTTGGCGGTGGTGAGGCGGTCGTCGTAGGACCCGACGAGCGCGTTGAGGCTCTTCATGACGCCGTCGCGCCAGAGGAAGGCGCGGCAGGTGAAGCTTGCGTCACAGGAGGTGCCCACCACCTCGCGCCGCTCGTTGCTGCCCAGTGCCTGGCTGGTGACGTCCCCGGGCAGGGTGCCGAGGTCGCGGATGCCGCCGCCTTTGGTCCACAGGAAGGCGTGCGGGTTGAACTCGCCACCGTCTGCGGCGCGGACGTTGGAGAACCCGACGACGTCGCCACGCTGGTTGATGGACATCGGCGTGTTCCAGGCGACGCCGCCGAGGGTGCCGAGCGGGATGGCCTTGGCGCCTTGCCAAAGCACGGCGTGGATGGCACTGAACCTGCCGATGGCCTGGTCACAGTAGCCGGAGATGCCGACCACCTGGCCCCGATCGTTGATCGCCGTGGCGGAGCTGACCGTGTCGCCGGGAAGCGGCGGGAGCTCACGGATCTCACCGGACCGCGGACCCCAGACGACCGCGCGGAACTGCAGGACCTGCGGCCGAACGCAGGTCGAGTCGCGCACCTTGTTCTCCGCCCAGCCCGCCGTCTGGCCCAGGTTGTTCGTGCCCGTAGCGAAGCCATGGGTGCCGCCAAGTGTCGGCAGCGGGCGCATTACGCCCCCCTGCCACCGGAAGCCGAAGCATCGATGGCCGGTGCCGGTGGCCGCGGGGAAGAACGCCGAGCAGCTCCAGCGCTCCCCGAGCGGGTCCCGCTCGGCGGTCTGCGCGATCCCGCTGATGATGCCGCGGACGTTCTTCACCGGCCACAGCACGGCGCTGTTCGGTCCGCCCAGCGTGCCGAGATCGGTGATCGACCCGTCCCTCCACAGGGTGGCGTGCCGTCTCCGATCGCCCGGCAGGTTGGAACGACCAGCCACCCAGCCTCGGTCGTTGATGCTGTTGCCCGCACTGGAGCCGCCGCCGAGAGAGGGGAGATCGGTGACGGAGTAGCTCCCGGGCGAGGCGTGCTCCGGGGTGTTCACATCGGCGCCGTACGCCGTGCTGCCCGTCACCAACGCGGTGGTGACGGCGGCACCCGCAACCAGGACTTTCACGATGAGCTCCTTCTTGTTGGTCAGTGGTCGTCGGGGGGAGACGTGCGGGTCAAGTCAGCGGCCACACGCAGGCGGAGTAGCAGACCCACCCACCGCTGCGCCGCTGGTAGGAGTCGACGTACCTGTTGAACTGGCCCGGCCGGGTGGAGCTGCGCGCCGAGACCACGGCCGCGTCGCCGTCCACGTGCACGACGAGCTGGTCGACCTCGATCGTCGGGGCCGGGTTGGCCCGCAGGTCCTCGATGTAGCGGGCCATCTCCCACAGCTCCCCCGTCGCACCGTCGAGGTAGCGGAACGACGGCGACAGCACCGGCTGGAGCAGCTCCCAGGACCCACGCCGGAAGGCGTCGACGAACTGGGCGTTCAGCTCGGTCAAGGCGCTTGTGTCGTCCACGTCGTGGCCTCCTGGCGCGGCACCGGGTTTGGGGCGCCCAACGTGGCAGCGCCCCGCCCGGATCTGCTGGCCGGATCCGGACACGCCGTCGTACCTGTCCGGATCTGTCGTGAGGCCGCGCACCGCAAGGACGCACCATGGAGTGGTGGAGTCATACGCAGCCGTGGTGACGACCGGGATCTACTGCCGCCCGGGCTGCGGGGCGCGGCCGCGGCCTGACCACGTGGTGCGCTTCCCGCTCGCCGCATCGGCGGAGGCGGCGGGCTACCGGGCCTGCCTGCGGTGCCGTCCCTACCGGTTCCCGCAGAGCGCACCGGCTACGAGCCCGGATCTCGTCTGTCGTGCCGTCCAGCTCATCCTCGACGGCGCGCTGGACGCCGCGACCGAGACGAGGCTCGCGGCCCGGTTGGGCATCTCACCCCGACACCTGAGAAGACTGTTCACCGAGCACTTGGGCGTGACACCGGACGGGCTGGCCCGGTCCGCGCGGACACACTTCGCGCGCCGGCTGCTCGACGACACCGACCTGTCGGTCAGCGACATCGCGTTCGCCGCAGGTTTCGGCAGCGTCCGCCAGTTCAACCGCGCGTGCCTGGCGGTGTTCCGGATGACGCCGAACCAGCTGCGCGAGCGGCGCCGGCGGGCGGACCGCCTCGTCGCCGACGGAGGCCTCCTGCTGCGGCTGCCCTTCTCCGGCCCGCTGGACTGGGACGCCATGCTCGATCTGCTCGCCAACCAGGCAACTCCGGGCGTAGAGCACGTGAGCCACCGCACCTACCGGCGCACCATCACCGTCGAGGGGCATGCCGGCGTACTCGAGCTCACCTCCGGTGGTCACGACCACCTGCGCCTGCGCCTGCACCTGCCTCGCTGGCAAGAGCTCCTCCATCTCGTCGCCCGGGCGCGCCGGCTGGCCGGTCTCGACCTCGACCTCGACACCGCGTTCGGGCGCCTCGCCGACGACCCGGCTATCGGGCCGCTCCTGGCGAAGCGCCCCGGTCTACGCCCGGCCGGCAGCTGGGACCCGTACGAGACCGGAGTCCGCGCGATCCTCGACCACGCCGGCAGGGACACCGGCCACCGTCTCGCAGCCCGGATCGTCGGACGGTTCGGGACACCGGTCCTGGGTCTGACCCAGCTCGGGCTCACGCATTGCTTCCCGTCGCCCGCGGAACTCCTGACCGCACGACTTGACGATCTGGGACTCGCAGCCGGGCAGGACCAAGCGCTTCGGGCGTTCTCCCGGGCCGTCGCCTCCGGTCAGCTCCGGCTGGACGGCGGCCCCCCCGACCGGCTCCTCGCGGATCTGACGGCGACCTGCGGCATCGACGTACCGGTCGCGCAGTACGTCGCCCTCCGGCTCGGGCACCCGGGCGCCTACCCCGCACGCGAGACCGTCCCTGATCAGCAACCGGCTGGCGCCCCTTAGACTCCGGCCGACTCGAGCAGGGGGCATGCTGCGTGCGCAAGGTGCTGATCGCCAACCGCGGGGAGATCGCGGTTCGGATCGCCCGCGCCTGCCGGGACGCCGGGCTGACCAGCGTCGCGGTGTACGCCGAGTCGGACCTCGACGCGCTGCACGTGCAGCTTGCCGACGAGGCCCACGCCCTCGGCGGTACGACGCCCGCCACCAGCTACCTCGACATCGGCAAGGTGCTGTCCGCCGCCGCCCGCGCTGGCGCGGACGCCGTACACCCGGGCTACGGGTTCCTCTCCGAGAACGCCGACTCCGCCGCCGCCGTGATCGACGCCGGGCTGACCTGGATCGGCCCGCCCCCTGACGCCATCCGCCGGCTCGGCGACAAGGTCGAGGCGCGCCACCTCGCCGCGGCGGTCGGCGCCCCCCTGGTCCCCGGCACGGCCGACCCGGTGTCGGGCGCGGCGGAGGTGCTCGCCTTCGCCCGCGAGCACGGGCTGCCGGTCGCGATCAAGGCGGCGTTCGGTGGTGGCGGTCGCGGCCTCAAGGTGGTCCGCTCGCTGGATGACGTGCCCGAGCTCTACGCCGCTGCGGTGCGGGAAGCAGAGGCGGCGTTCGGGCGCGGCGAGTGCTTCGTCGAGCGCTACCTCGACCGGCCGCGGCACGTCGAGGCGCAGGTCCTGGGCGACCTGCACGGCAACGTCGTGGTCGTCGGCGACCGCGACTGCTCGCTGCAGCGCCGGCACCAGAAGCTGGTGGAGGAGGCGCCGGCGCCTTACCTGTCCGAGGACCAGCGGACCACCCTGCACACGGCCGCGCACGACATCTGCGCCAAGGCCGGGTACGCCGGCGCGGGCACCGTGGAGTTCCTCCTCGGCCAGGACGGCACGCTCTCCTTTCTCGAGGTCAACACCCGCCTGCAGGTCGAGCACCCGGTCACCGAGGAAGTGACGGGGCTCGATCTGGTCAGGGAGATGTTCCGGATCGCCGACGGTGAGCGGCTGGACTACGCAACCCCGACGCCCCAGGGACATGCGATCGAGTTCCGCATCAACGGCGAGGACCCCGGCCGAGGGTTCCTGCCGGGGCCGGGCACGATCACGGTGTGGCGACCGCCAGCGGGACCCGGCGTGCGGCTCGACTCCGGCGTGACCGCGGGGAGCGTGGTCGGCCAGGCCTTCGACTCCCTGCTGGCAAAGCTCATCGTCTCCGGTGCCTCGCGCGAGCAGGCATTGGAGCGCAGCCGGCGGGCGCTCGACGAGTTCGTCGTCGAGGGACTCGCGACCGCGCTGCCGTTCCACCGGGCCGTCGTCCGGGACCCGGCTTTCGCCGAGCGGTTCGACGTACACACCCGGTGGATCGAGACGGAGTGGGCCGGCGGCATCGCGCCGTACGCCGTGCCCGCCGACAGCGAGGCCGCGGCCGAGCGTGAGCGAATCACCGTCGAGGTCGGCGGGCGGCGACTCGAGGTGACCTTGCCTGCCGACCTGGCAGCAGCACGGGGCGGGACGACCCCCGCCCGGCCGCCGGCTCGCCGGCGTGGCGCCGCCAGCGGGACAGCGGCGTCCGGCGACGCGCTGACCAGTCCGATGCAGGGGACCCTGGTCAAGGTGGCTGTCGAGGAGGGACAGCGGGTCGCGGCCGGCGAGCTCGTGGTCGTCCTGGAGGCGATGAAGATGGAGCAGCCGATCAACGCTCACAAGGCCGGGACCGTGACCAAGCTGGTCGCCGAGGTCGGCGCAACCGTCTCCAGCGGCGCGGTGATCTGCGAGATCTCCAACTGACCGCAGCCCCCCGCGGTGGACCTGCGGTATAGAGGGAAGAATGGCCGTCATGGCGTTGCTCCGTGCCGCGCCCTGACCTCGGAGCACCGAACTGACATGACACCCCGCTCGCTCCTCCGCCGGAGCCCGATCACTGTCGGGCTCGCTCTCGCCCTTACCGGCCTGCTCGCCACTTCGGCACAGGCTGATGCAATCACCGACCGCGCCGCGGCCGCCCTCAAGACCTCTCCCGTCTACGTCGACCCGGGAGCTGGGAGCAAGATCAGTCAGGCCGACGCCCAGCAGCTGGTCGCTCGCATCGAGGCAACCGGCAAACCAATCTTCCTGGCGGTGATCCCGGCCCGCAGCAACAAGACGGCCGTGCACACGGCGAACCAGGCCATCGGCGATGCGGTCGGTCGAAGCGGTGCGTTCATCGTGCTGGCCGGCGACCAGTACCTGCAGGCGATCGCAACGCCCAACTTCCTGGCCGATGGGCGAGGCAACGAGCTGGCGCGGAAGGCCGCTGCCAACAGCAACGACGATCGGCTGGCCGCGGTTCAGGACCTGATCGGCAGCCTTGGCAGCGAGATGACCGCGCCGACAAGCTCCGGCGGGCAGCAGCCGCAGGGCGGCTTCGCCGGCCGGGACACGGGCTCCAACAGCAACGACAACGGCAGCGGGACCGGAGTCCTCGGCGTACTCGGGCTACTGGCACTTGGAGGTGGCGGGTTGTTCTTCTTCAGTCGACGCCGCAAGCAGCGGCAGGAGCAGGCGCAGTTCGCCGAGATCCGCACGGCCTCGGAGGAGGACGTCACCGCCCTCGGCGAGGACATCGCCGGTCTCGACCTCGACGTCTCCCGCCCCGGCCTCGATGACGCGGCGCGGCGCGACTACGCCAACGCCCTGAACGCCTACGACAAGGCCAAGGATGCGCTGGCCGGGGCCCGACGACCCGAGGACCTGGCTGCGGTCAGCACCGCCCTCGAGGAGGGCCGCTACGCCATGACATCCACCCGCGCGCGGCTCGACGGCAAGGAGCCGCCGGAGCGGCGACCGCCGTGCTTCTTCAACCCCCGACACGGCCCGTCGGTCGCTGACACGGACTGGGCGCCGCCCGACGGCCAGCCCCGTCAGGTGCCGGTCTGCGCGGCCGACCTCGACCGGCTCGAGCGCGGCGAGGACCCCGAGTCCCGGGAGGTCGTCGTGGCCGGCCAGCGGGTGCCCTACTGGCAGGCCGGACCCCAGTGGGGCCCGTGGGCCGGCGGCTACTACGGCGGGTACGGCGGCCTTGGCGGCGGCCTGCTCACCGGCATGCTGATCGGCAACATGTTCGGTGGCGGCTTCGGCGGCTACGGCGGTGACACCTACGTCGAGAACAACTACGGCGACGGTGGGGGCGGGGGTGGCGACTTCAGCAACGTCGGCGGTGGCGACTCCGGTGGTGGTGGCGACTGGGGTGGCGGCGGTGACTGGGGTGGCGGCGGGGACTTCGGCGGCGGGGGCGACTTCGGCGGCGGAGGAGACTTCGGCGGCGGAGGAGACTTCTAGCCCTCAGTGCCCGACCCCGGCGTCGTCCCACCGCTCGGCAGCCGGCTCCGCTACGCCTGGGGTGGCCGGCTGCCGACGTACCGCGAGTGGGTACGCCACGACCTGACCGACGCCGGCTGGCGGTGGCGGGCGCTGCGCCGGCTGCTCGTGCAGGTCCTGCCGTTCCTGGTGGCGCTCGCCCTGCTCCCCGGACCGGGCTACCTGCACGTGATGTTGCCGCTGTTCCTGCTGCTGACCAGCCTGTTCACCGCGGCGGCGTACGCCGACGACCTGCGCGACCGGCGCTTGCGCCAGCACGGCTTCGAGCCGCTACGAGGGTGAGTGCAGCATCAGCCGGCGGGCCGCCTCGGTGAGGCTGCCGGACAGCGACGGGTAGATCGAGAACGTGTGGGCCAGCTGGTCGGCAGTCAGCCCGTGCTGAACCGCGGTGGAGACCGGCAGGATCAGCTCGCTGGCCCGCGGTGCAACGACTACCCCGCCCAGCACCGTCCCGCTGCCCGGGCGGCAGAAGAGCTTGACGAAGCCGTCGGTGATGCCCTGCATCTTGGCCCGGGCGTTGGTCGCGAGCGGCAGCTTGACCGCATGTGCGGCCACCTCCCCCGACTCCACCTGACGCTGGCTGACGCCGACGGTGGCGATCTCCGGATCGGTGAATACATTCGCGGCGACCACACCGAGTCGCAACGGTGCCACCGCCTCGCCGAGCGCGTGCCACATCGCGATCCGCCCCTGCATCGCCGCCACCGACGCCAGCATCAGGACGCCGGTACAGTCACCGGCGGCGTACACCCCGGGCGCTGTCGAACGCGAGACCCGGTCGACGGTGACGAATCCGGAGCGGTCGAGCGTGACGCCGGCCTCCAGCAGGCCGAGGCCGGCGGTGTTGGGCACCGACCCGACGGCGATCAGCGCGTGGCTGCCCTCGACCGTGCGGCCGTCCTCGAGCTTGACCGCCACGCCGTCCACCGTTCGGCTGACGCCGGCCGCGCGCGCCCGCCGGACGATGTTCAGCCCGCGCCGTTCCTGCACCGCCTCGAGAACCAGTGCCGCGTCGGCGTCCTCGCTCGGCAGCACCCGGTCGCGGCTGGAGACCAAGGTGACCTCTGAGCCCAGGGCCTGGTACGCCGCGGCGAACTCGGCACCGGTCACCCCCGACCCGACCACCACCAGCTGCGGCGGTAGCTCGTCGAGGTCGTAGAGGTCGAGCCAGGACAGGATGCGCTCGCCGTCCGGCTCGGCTCCCGGCAGCACCCGCGGCCGGGCTCCGGTGGCGACCAGTACGACGTCGGCGCCGAGCGGCTCCTCGCGCCCCTCCGGCGTACGGACCACCAGCCGGTTGGCAGCGAGCAGCCGGCCCGAGCCCGCGATCACCGTGATCCCCTCGTCGCCCAGTCGTCGGGCGATGTCCATCGACTGGGCGAGCGCGAGGGCCTTGACCCGAGCGTTCACCGCCGGTAGGTCGACGCAGACGTGGTCGGTCGGGCTGTCACCGGCGCGGGCCAGCAGGGACGGGAGCTTGACGCCGAGCGACGCCGAGTCCTCCAGTCGGGTCATGGCCTCGGACGTAGCGATCAGCGTCTTGGACGGAACACAGTCGGTGAGGACGCATGATCCCCCCAGCCCGTCCCGGTCGATCACCGTCACGTCGGCGCCCAGCTGCGAGCCGACCAACGCCGCCTCGTAACCGGCCGGTCCGCCGCCGAGAACCACGATTCGGGTCACGCGGGGCATTGTCGCTCACCCGCTCGCCGGCAAGGCTTCGGAGACGGGCTACTACGCTGGCCGATCATGGCGCTGTACGCCGCATACGGCACCAACCTCGACTCGTTCCAGATGCTCCAGCGCTGCCCGCACTCCCCTTCACGGGGGTCGGGCTGGCTCGAGGGCTGGCGGCTCACCTTCGGCGGCGAGGAGCTCGGCTGGGAGGGCGCGCTGGCCACCGTCGTCGAGGACGGCGACTGCCGAGTCTTCGTGATGCTCTACGACGTCAACCCGGGCGATGAGGAGGCACTGGACCGCTGGGAGGGCGGCGACACGGGCCTCTACCGCAAGATCCGCGTCCGCGTGCAGTCCCTCGAGGGCGAGGTCCTGGCGTGGCTCTACGTCCTCGACGGATACGAGGGTGGACTGCCCTCGGCCCGTTACCTGGGACTGATGGCGGAGGCGGCGGAGGTCGCCGGCGCTCCCTCCGACTACGTCGCAGAAATTCGGTCGCGGCCCTGTCGTACCCTCGGCCCGTAAGGAGGTCGGGCTCTTTTCAGGGGGGAACCGTTGGCCTCGCTCACTCGCTTCGTGCTGCGCCACCGCAAGCTGGTCATCCTCGGCTGGCTGGTGCTGATGGTCGCCGGTGGCGCCTCGTCTCAGAAGGCGATCGACCGGCTCAACTTCGACTTCTCACTGCCCGGCCAGCCCGGTTACGAGACCTCGAAGCAGATCCTCGCGGCCTACGGCAACGGTGGCGATACGGCGCCACTGGTCCCGGTCCTCACCCTGCCGGCGGGATCACGCGTCCAGGACCAGCGCACCGAGGTGGCCGCGGCCTTCGCCGCCGTACAGAAGGCGGTGCCCTCGACCCGGCTGGTGAGCTACGGCAACACCGGCGACGAGCGCTTCGTCACCGGCAACGGCCGCAGCACGTTCGGGCTGCTGTTCGTGCCGATGCAGCAAGGGTTCGTGCCGTTCTCGAAGGAGCCGGTGGCGGCCGCCCTGCAGCAGGCCGCGCCACCGGGCTCGACCGTCCAGGTCACCGGGCTCGACGAGCTGGCCAGCGGCGGCGACAGCGAGGGTCCCGGCGTCCTGGCGGAGACGCTGTTCGGTGGCCTCGGGGCGCTCGCCGTGCTCGCATTTGTCTTCGCGTCGTTCCTCGCGCTGATCCCGCTGGCGATCGCGGCCGTGTCGATCCTGACCACGTTCCTCATCCTGCTCGGGCTGACCTACGTCACCGACGTCTCGTTCATCGTGCAGTTCCTGGTCGCGCTGATCGGGCTCGGTGTCGCGATCGACTACTCGCTGATCATCGTCACCCGGTGGCGCGAGGAGCGGGCGCACGGGCGGGAGAACGCGGACGCCGTCGTCGTCGCGGCGCAGACCGCCGGGGTTGCGGTGATCTTCAGCGGCGTCACGGTGGCGGTCGGGCTCGGCGCCCTGCTGGTCCTGCCCGTGCCGTTCCTGCGCAGCGTCGGTCTGGGTGGGATGTTGATCCCGCTGGTGTCCACGCTCGTGTCACTCACCCTGCTGCCGGCGATCCTGGGCGGCATCGGCCCGCGGGTGGACTGGCCGCGGATCCGCAAGGAGGGCGTGACCGCTCGCGGCTGGTCGAAGTGGGCCCGGCTGATCGTCCGCCGCCGCTGGGTGGCGGCCGGGGTCGCCGGCCTGTTGATGGGTTTCCTGCTCGTCCAGTTCGCCGACATCAAGATTGGTCTCGCCCGGAGCGACTCGCTGGCCAAGTCCGGACCGGCGTACGACGGCCTGCAGACGCTGAAGCGCGGCGGCGTGCCCACCGGAGTGCTCACGCCAATCGAGATCCTGGTCCGTGGCGGCGACCCCGAGGCGGTGGCCGCAAAGGCCGGTGGCGTGCCCGGGATCCTGACGGCCGTCGCGCCCGAAGGGCCGGTCTGGCGTAAGGCCGGCAGCGCCGTGGTGCTCGCCGTCCCGCGCGAGGAGACGGTGGCCGGCAGCAGCGTGGAGGTCGTCAAGCGGGTGCGCAGCGCGGTCGCCGGCGAACCCGGGGTGGTGGGTCAGTCGGGCTACGGGCCGCTGCAGATCGACTACCTCAAGGCGGTCTACGGCAACTTCCCGCTCGCACTGGCCATCATCGCGGTGCTCACCTTCGTGCTGCTGGCGCGGGCTTTCCGATCTCTGCTGCTACCGCTCAAGGCCGTGCTGCTGAACCTGATCTCAGTGGCGGCGACCTTCGGCGCGATGGTGCTGTTCTGGCAGAACGGCCACGGGTCGGGGGCCGTGTTCAACATCGCCGCGACCGGTGCCCTCACGTTCTGGCTGCCGGTCATGGTCTTCGCGTTCCTCTACGGCCTCTCGATGGACTACGAGGTCTTCATCCTGGCCCGGATGCGTGAGGAGTACGACGTCAGCCGCTCCACCGACACCGCGGTGATCGAGGGTCTGGGCCGGACCGGCCGGTTGGTGACCAGCGCGGCGTTGATCTTGTTCCTCGCGTTCATCTCGCTGGCATCCGGCCCGTCGACCGACGTCAAGGTGCTCGCCACCGGGCTCGGCGTCGGCATCCTGCTCGACGCAACCGTCGTACGGGCGCTGCTGGTGCCGGCGCTGGTCTCGCTGTTCGGCCGCTGGAACTGGTGGCTGCCGCCGTGGGCCGCCCGAATCCTGCGGGTGCCGCCGTCACCGGCGCTGGCCGAGCCACCACGGCCGCGGGACGCCGTACCGGTCGGTGCGGGACGCTCCGGCTGAGCGGGGTACCTCGCTGAACGACCACTTCTGCACACGACCATGCCCCCGGGCTTCCCGGCGCAGGCGACGTGAGCGCTGAAGCGGTCGCCCGGCACCCGGGTTGTGTGCGGGAGTGGTGCGATCGTCTCCCCGGGGCCGCGACGTCGAGGACGCCGCGGGTCAGCGAGCGAGCGGGGCGCCGAGCGAGCGGCGTGGCGCCGAGCGCGACTCGGCCTCTGGCGTGACCGGCTCGGCGAGCGCCGCCAGGGCGGTCGCCACGAACACCCGTACGCCCGCCGCGATCGACCGCTCGTCAACGTCGAACGTGCCGCGGTGCAGGTCACCGGCCGCGGCGTTCGGTCCACGTGTACCGAGGCGGCCGAGCGCCCCTGGCACGGTCTCGAGGTACCAGGCGAAGTCCTCGCCGCCCAGGCTCTGCTCGGTGGAGACCACCGAGCCCGGCCCGAGCGCGGACTCGGCGGCCCGGGCCATCAAGGCGGCACAGCCCTCCTCGTTGACCACCGGCGGGACGCCGCGACGGTAGGAGAGCTCCAGCTTCACCCCGGTCGGCGCCGCGACCGCCTCGACCAGCTCCTTGAGCAGCTCAGGCGCGCAGGCCCACACCTCGTGGTCGAGAACGCGCACCGTGCCACGCGCGAGCCCGCTCTGCGGGATGACGTTGGGCGCCGTGCCGGCGGCCACCTGCCCCCAGACCAGGCTCATGCCGGCGCGCGGGTCGACCCGGCGCGAGAGCAGCGCCGGGACCCGGGTGACGATCTCGCCGAGCGCGAAGACGACGTCGGCGCTCAGGTGTGGCCGGGCCGTGTGCCCACCCGAACCGGTCACCAGGACCTCGATCTGGTCGGCCGCCGCCGTGATGGGCCCGGCCAGCACGCCGAGCTGCCCGACCTGGGCCTTGGGATCGCAGTGCAGGGCGAAGATGCTGCGTACGCCGTCCAGCCCGCCGGCGTTGACGACGTCCAGAGCACCACCGGGGGTCTGCTCCTCCGCCGGCTGGAAGAGCAGCCGTACCCGCCCCGGCAGGCTGCCGGCGCGCGACATCTCGGCTAGCGCCAGGCCGGCGCCGAGCAGCGCCGTCGTGTGGACGTCATGGCCGCAGGCGTGCGAGACACCGTCGACGGTGGACCGGTAGGGCACGTCCTTCTCGTCCAGCAGCGGCAGCGCGTCGAGGTCGG
>JAABUS010003326.1_pt1 | contig 26486 bp, 36 predicted proteins | sample 5560161 | NCBI WGS metagenome assembly JAABUS01 (sample SAMN10711885, study PRJNA513376) | rock metagenome | isolation source: Antarctica rocks | place: Antarctica: Victoria Land, Trio Nunatak nord | collected 2016-01-04
CCTCCGCCCGGACGGCACCATCCCCGCAACGCTCCCCCTCCAAATCGAGCAAGTCTTCGAGAAGGTGCAAACTGTCCTGACGCACGCCAAAAGCATGGGCTGGCCACACGTCTTCAAGATCACGAGCTACCACGTCGGGCTGGACCAATCGCATGTGGATGAGATGGTAAGGGCCATGAGGAAGTGGATGCCGGACAGGTATCCGATTTGGACGATGGTCGGTGTGCAGGCGTTGGCGAGGAAGGAGTATTTGGTGGAGGTGGAGGTGAAGGCTCTTGCTTAGCGGATTCGGGGGGGGGAGGGAGGAGGTGGGAGGGGATGCGGATAGGGGCGGCGTGCAGGGCTGTTGATGGAAGAGGAGGCCTGGAGTCGTTGAAACTGTCGAATGAGGCGTAAAAGCAAGCTTTATGGCTGTAGCAGCGGACATACTTCGATATGACAGACAACTGTTCGTCGCCATTCGGTACGCAGCTGATCGCGTTCTCATCGTGGCGGTGTAGCTGTTGCAACTTCAACCCCTATCTCAAAAACTATGCTCAGGAACCAATATGTACAGTAGCTTCGCTCGCTAGAGGCTTGTGGTAAATTTACTCGAGCAACCTCTGCACTTATAAGAGCAAAACAAAGCCGAGCACCCCCATGATGAAAACGGTGAGGTGCCGTATATACTATTCGAAGCTGTACCTCAACCACTCCCCCACGGCTCTCAAGCTTTCCCACCTTACCCCTTCATCTCGGTCAGTCATCAGTTCCATGACTCTAGCTTTGACGCCTAGCTTTTCCAATTGGCCCCGTTTCTCCGGAGCCTCCTTCACTAGCCATCCCACATCGTTACATGCAATGGCCAACACAGTCTTATCATCCTCCCATGATTTACTCAGCATTTGCTGTAACGCCTTGGGCAGCTCACCCTGGTTTTCGTCCAAGATTTTGCGTGCATTTTCCCTCCAAAAGTTCGCATCTCGATGAGGAGGGGTCCAACGCAGATGGCCATTAAGGACTTCAGCGGCGTACCCGTCGAAGGTGGTTTGTGAGCTTGTGTAGTCAGCGAGAATATTGGTGAGACTCTCGAGATCTTCGAGAAGATCAGGGTCTGTTAGGTGACGTCCTTTAACGTTCTGCAGGAGGGCTGGCAGGCGAGCGGTGGTAGCGATAGGGAGGAGTGAGCGATTGGATGAGGGGTAAAGGAGGTTCAAAAGGGTGGAGATGAGTAGTCTCGTAGTCTTTTCCTTTGGAGATAGGCGGAGGAGTTGTGTATAGAGAGCGATGATCTCTTGTTCTCTATTGGTAGGTCAGCGAAGGCGCAAGATTAGAGTAGGGCGATTGTACCGTTCCAGGCCTTGTCCGATCAACGCACCCTCGAATGACAGTTGCCAAATAGTGAGAAGGATGTGGTAAAGGAGCTGTATGCCAACGCCGCCACCAAGCCCGGCGTCTGTCGCAGTGCGAATACTAGTAGCTCCACTAAACATCGTGGACTCACTATCTTTGCCGGAGCCAGCTGCTGCACGCAAGATATCGAGTAAAGGGTTCACCGTCTCCTCACGTTGGTCCCAGAACAGCTCTCGGGCTTTCTTTGTCCGGAGGAGAGCTGAGCACTCTTGTACTGCAATGTCTTGCAGGCCATTGTCCTGGCTTTTAGTAAGGGTGGAAAGGTACTTGTAGAGTCTCGGTAAGGCAGCATCTAATTTGGGATTCGACCTTGGAAATTGGATCTGGGCACTGGACAGCAGGCTGGATAGGACTGAGGAGCTAAGAAGAGGTATAGGATCTTCAGGATTGCTGGTATGACAAAGGAGGGGCAGGAAAGGCTCGTAAGGTTCTGGGTGTTCGAGTAGGGCTGGCGTGAGACTGGGAGCATCTAGTGTGGTGCGTCAGCAGTGAAGCTTTCCTCATTGAGGCGGCATACCATTGATCAGATCTCCTGATAACACCAGCATGTATTGGATGACATCTGCTCGCTTTGCTGCCGACTCAAGCACGCTCTTGCCTTGGTTTCCACCTAACAGCAACGACCGATATGCTTCTGTATCGCCCTCGACGGTCTGCTTCCTCTGCTCCTTTCGGACCTTGTCGACCGCTTTGATTCTTTTTAGGTCATTGTCTGTGATGGTGCCGGCGCGAACAGCGCCCTCCCATGGTATTGGTCGTGCCCGGATGTTGTTTTGAAGGGAATTGAGATAGGTTGGTGGATCTAATGACATGTTCGCAGACAGGGGAGTCTAAAGGAAACGGCTTGCAGCTCGCCGACAGTCATGAGCGATGGATGTGGAATAGCTGTCTCGAAGTCGATCGTCGACCGCGGACTAAAGCTTGGACCCTGGACGCTACAGTTTTGCATATCGCCAAGCCTCGTTCCACTAGCACTTCATCAAGCTCACATGTCCTGACCTTTCCAAAGGCGTCAGTTGTCGAGTGGTCGTGAATATGACAAGTTTGAAGAGATCTCTTGTATCGGATCCTCATGCTTCCAACATCGCGAGCAAAGTCTTCATAAGATCCACCAAGAGCGGTAAAGTTCAGAAAATTGTGAGAGAGCTCTATCTAAGGCAAGATATACCATGTTCCTCAAAATTGTGCTCGCCATGCCTGGCAAGTGCGCCAGCAGACGCCAATGGCAATGGTAATTTCACCATCTCCTCCGTCTCGCTGTGCATTCGTCTAAACTCTCTCACAGTGGCTCCTTTTGTTCTGTCTGACAAGCCCGCCGGTACCAAATCTTACCCCACTGGGCACTATCTGGTCCCAGATACAAACGCTCTGCTCAATGGCATGGATCTTTTTGAGCAGAAATCTGCTTTCTACGATGTTATCATCCTTCAGACGGCTTTGGAAGAATTACGAAATCGATCTTTGCCACTCTACAACCGTCTGATCAGTCTGACTAAAAGCGAAGAGAAGCACTTCTATGTCTTCTTCAATGACTTTAGGCTTGAGACACACATCGTTCGAGAGAAAGGTGAAACGATCAATGATCGCAATGACCGAGCAATACGGAAAGCTGTCACCTGGTATGGAAATCATCTCCAGCAGGCTCTCAAATCTAGCAAGCGATCGAAGACCGTCCCAATAATTGTCATGCTCAGTGACGACAAGGAGAACCTTCGTAAAGCCAGAGCTGACAGCATCAGTGCTTGCTCCTTATCGGACTATGTCTCGGGACATGACGATGCTGACCGTCTTCTTGACATGATCGATGCGTCTCGTCAAGGGCAAGAGACGCGAGGTAGCGCCGCAGAACAGATTTACCCTGATTATTATACTCTGTCGAAGATGATGACGGGTGTTACAGCAGGTACACTGCATCAAGGCATCTTCAACGTCTCGCCCTACAATTACCTAGAAGGTTCGGTGCATGTTCCTGCGTTCGACAAGTCCCTTCTTGTGCTTGGGAGAGAGAACAGCAATAGAGCTATCTCTGGAGATGTTGTTGTGGTTGAGGTTCTGCCGAAGCCTCAATGGAAAGCTCCATCAACTAAGATTGTTGAAGAGGACACGTTGAACAAGGATGAAAATGCTGACGTTGAGGAAGGCGAGGGAGAGGCTGTCGTTACCGAGCGCGAGCGCCGGGCACTCCAAGAGGAAGTAAAGAAGACCCAAGGGAAGAATACCGAAGGTCGACCACAACCAACAGCTCGAGTCGTTGGTATAATTAAGCGAAACTGGCGGCAATATGTAGGGCATGTTGACGGGATCTCAAGCTCGACAGCGAAGCAGAGCCGCAGGCAACAGACTGTGTTCCTAATTCCAATGGACAGACGAATACCAAAGATACGGCTACGCACACGGCAGGCTGAGGAGCTGTTAGGCAAGCGGGTACTGGTGACGATCGACTCATGGGATCAAGACACACGTTATCCTGTAGGTCATTTCGTACGCTCACTAGGCGAGCTAGAGTCTAAGGGCGCTGAAACCGAAGCTTTACTCCTCGAGTACGACGTCCAATATCGACCTTTCCCTAAAACTGTGTTGGATTGCTTGCCACAAGAAAGGCACGACTGGAAAGTGCCAGCTAGCTTGGATGATCCTGGCTGGCAAGGTCGTAGGGACTTGAGAGACCTGCTAATCTGCAGTATTGACCCTGTAGGCTGTCAAGATATTGATGACGCACTCCACGCTCGGCAATTGCCCAATGGTAATATTGAAGTCGGTGTGCACATTGCAGACGTATCCCACTTTGTCAAGCCCAATAACGCCATGGATGCAGAAGCAAGCGTACGAGGTACTACGGTCTACCTGGTCGACAAGCGAATCGACATGCTGCCCATGCTACTTGGGACTGACCTTTGTTCGCTTAAGCCATACGTAGAGCGCTATGCATTTTCTACGATCTGGGAGATTACGAATGACGCGGAAATCGTCAAATCCACGTTCACCAAGTCTGTCATACGATCTCGAGAGGCATTCAGTTACGAACAAGCACAGATACGGATCGATGACAAATCCCAGAAGGACGAGCTCACCCAGGGTATGCGGACGCTTTTGAAACTCTCGAAGAAACTTCGTCAGAAGCGAATGGGCGCTGGCGCCCTGAACCTTGCGAGCCCAGAGGTTCGCGTGCAAGCGGAATCTGAGACCTCCGACCCCATCGACGTCAAAACCAAAGAACTCCTCGACACCAATTCGCTGGTCGAGGAATTCATGCTTCTCGCCAACATCAGCGTCGCCGCCAAAATACACACCGCCTTCCCTCAAACAGCACTTCTCCGCCGCCATGCCTCACCCCCAAAGACCAACTTTGAGGAATTATCGAACCAACTCAAAGTCAAGCGCGGTCTAGAGCTCCGAACAGAAAGTTCGAAAGCTCTCGCCGACAGTTTGGATACCTGCGTCGACCCCCAAGTGCCCTTCTTTAACAAACTTGTCCGTATCTTGGCCACCCGCTGCATGATGTCGGCTGAGTACTTCTGTTCTGGAACCCAATCATACGCGGATTTCTGCCACTATGGGCTGGCGTCTGAGATCTACACGCATTTCACGAGCCCGATCCGCCGCTATGCAGATCTAGTCGCACATCGTCAGCTTGCAGCAGCCATCGGCTACGAACAGCTGGACCCCAGTCTACACAGCAAGCACAAATTGGAAGGCGTGTGCAAGAACATCAACGTCCGACATCGTAATGCGCAGATGGCTGGTAGGGCAAGCATTGAGTACTACGTTGGTCAAGCGCTCAAAGGCCGCGTGGTGGATGAAGACGGCTTCGTCATGAAGGTTTTCTCAAATGGATTTGTGGTGTTTGTGCCGCGCTTTGGCATTGAAGGATTGATTCGGCTAAGGGACCTGGGCGAGCCCGAGCCAGAGGGTGTCTTCGATGGTGAAGAGTACGTGCTTGAAGTGAAAGGGTCAAGGGAAGCAAGGATCGAGCTTTTCCAAACGGTCGTGGTCAAGATCAGCGATGTCAAGGAGGAGTCGACGGGCAAGAGGAAGATCAAAATGGAACTGGTCCGGTGAGGCTACTGCTGAAACCAAGAGACGTCTGAACGCATAGCAGTACATTCACTCCATTATAGTGGAAGCTGTCGAGCCTCCAGGTAGAAGGAAGGTAAGTACATGTACTTTGGGTCCAGGTAGAAAAACCACTGCCGCGTTGTATTTGCCGGAGCGCCTTCTCCCGAAAAATTCCGACAGGGAATCCAAACGCAATGACGCACTCTATCTGCACTATTTTGCTTCACCTAAACATGAAGCAAACCTATGACTCTTTATTCAGAGGCGCGGCCGACGTTAAAAGGCATCGAATCACTCAATGCGTTGTTTGGTCAGCTAGGTATGGGTTGCAGCTGGAAGCAAGAGCCTCTTCCGGCCTCATCACGAAAGAAATCTGTTGACTGACATGCGCTTTCTCTACTCGTCTCTGCGATAACCATCTCCATCACCTGACATAGTTTCGATCATACTTTCGACCGTGGTGGAGCGCTGGAAAATATTGTTTTCCATTCCCAACATGGCCGCACCGCCACTCAACCCATCCGCCCTCGAGAAAAGCGAACCCAACTCCCCAAACACCACCCCAGGCGAAAGCGATGACTCGCCTCACACGTCAACCAGTGCCCTAATCCGATGGAACGCCAAAATCGAAGCTCTCGCGGGCATCGAAGCGCGAGGAATCGTCCGTGTGCCACCAAATGAGCGTTATGCGCCTTCCATTTTCGGTCTCGTCCAGATGGCTCTTCTGTGGTTCAGTGCGAATTTGACGGCCAATAATCTGACGCTGGCTATGCTCGGGCCGCTGGTGTATGAGCTCAGCTTCGTAGACTCGGCACTCTGCGCCGTGTTTGGTGGTCTTTTGGGATCGTGTGGTGCGATGTATATGGGGACTTGGGGCCCTGAAAGTGGGAACAGGACCTTGGTGAGCTTGGATCAGCGAGTCTCAGGCTTAGTAAAGTGGCAACCTGACACCGTGTAGAATATCACAAGATATTTTATGGGTTACTACCCTGCCAAGATCTGCGCTTTGCTGAACATCGTCATTCTCATAGGTAAGATCTACTTCTTTCTGCTGATGGACGTCGTTGCAAGCCACGTCGAGTATCCCATGTGTTACTTCAAGTTGATGCACGGCCTCGTGGGCATTCCTTGGAAAGATTTGTGGACGGATTGGTGATGGGCTGATCGACCAAGGGTGACCCATAGTAGAATAAGGGAACCGATACTCGCTTGATGTACCGTACATCATGAGCAAGATGTCGGCCGTCTGACTGAGTCCTTTTCGAGGGCACCATGCCAGCGCTGGGGATATAAATTTATATCATGGCTGAGCAGATTATGTTAGGCTACGGTCTAATCGACTGTATTGTTGGCGGCCAGATCTTGTCCGCGGTTGCCGACGGAAACTTGACTATTATTGTGGGCATTATCATCGTGGCTCTGGTCAGCTGGGTGGTCGCTACATTCGGCATGTCTGTCTTTCACCAATACGAGAGGTGGGCCTGGCTTCCACAAGTCATCGTGCTCTTCGTTCTGGTAGGATCTGCCAGCTCGAAGTTCGATACCGTGTACCCGTCCAAAGGATCTAGAGAGACCATTAATGGAAACCGGCTTTCCTTTTTCTCGCTATGTCTATCCGCTCCGGTAGCATGGGCGCCGTCCGCTGCCGATTATTATGTGTACTATCCCGAGAGCACAGCAAAGTGGAAGACGTTCATCATGACGTTCGTAGGACTCGCACTATCATTTTCTTTCGTCTACCTCCTAGGAGCTGGCCTCGCATCTGCGACATTCAGTAATCCAGATTATGAGAGTGCTTACAGCATCTCCTCAGGAGCTCTTATTGTCGAGGGGTATAGCGGGCTTGGAGGGTTCGGCAAATTCTGCGGTGTTGTCGTAGCCTTGGGCGTGATCAGCAATAACTGTCCGCACTTTTATTGTGAGTGGTCAACGTGCATTGAGAAATGACGTTCGCACTTTCTCACGTTTTCCCGTTTCCGGGTTGCTGATAGCAAGCAAAGCTGCGGCCTTAGGTTTCCAAGTTCGGGGACGCTACATGCAACGACTCCCTCGATGGCTCTTCACCTGCGTCTCCGCGGTCATCGCCCTCGCTTGTGCGCTAGGTGGTCGCAATTCTCTTTTCGACATTTTCGAGAATTTCCTGGCCCTGATGGGTTACTGGGTGACGATCTTTCTATCCATCGTTGTCGAAGAACACTTCATCTTTAGAAGACACAGACCTTTCGAGTGGAGTGTCTGGCATGACTGGCGGAGGCTGCCGTTAGGCCTGGCAGCTCTGTCCGCATTTCTGATTGGATGGGCCGTATCTATTGTATCTATGGATCAGAAATACTTTGTGGGACCGATCGCCAAGATGGTGGGAGACCATGGGTCTGACCTGGGTATCTGGGTTGGAAGCGGCTCTGCTCTCATGGTGTATCCGCCATTGAGAGCTCTGGAGCTCAAATTGATCGGAAGATGAGGTGAGAGGGAATGGAAAGAGTGCAAAAATTAGGATGTACGGCTACGTCCGACGACCAAAAGAAGGACCACGATGCTTTACGAGCCGTCAAAGAAGAGGAGTTGCGAGAATCACTCGGTGAGATATCAATACCTGGCACTGTCGGGTATAGATGAGAACGACAGTACGGTAGGATTTCAGAACTCGGTAAGACAGAGAAGCGAAAATGCAATGCATACAGCCATCGCATAGATGGCGTAGAAGAAGCGAAGAGAGCATATCTCACAGAAGTTTCAACAACCCTGGCATTGATAGTTTCGGCGGACGAAACGGTTCAACGTTGGGCACGTAACAAGTGGCAATAACGTCAAAAGGTTATTTCGCCAAGTTGTCAAACCGTGGATCCATCAGATCCGCAAAATCGATGTATCGCAAGCGAAGATAGAGCGGACACTATACGCAACTTCACAACGCAAGAGTTTGGAACAATTGGGATCGTTGTCACCAGTATAAGGCAACAGCAAAGAACTTTTGGAAGGCCGACCGAGTCGCGTGCCAGGGTTTCAAATGTCGAGCACCGCAATTAGTGAAGCTTTTCGCCTCTCTGTGACATTGTTGGCAGGGAAGCCATCAAGATGTAAAGGTTATTGAGAAAAGGTGAAGTTGTGAGGGAAAGGGGTGTATGAGCAAGGGGTCCTCGAGCTTGAAAAGGGTTGTCCCTTCCTGATGAGGTGGTTCCTGGTTTGGAAATATTCAGCTAGTGCGTTTGATCGATACCAAGGGTTCCTGCAGCCGTGTCTGTAGCAGGCCGATGATTGGCAGGAGTAATGATGTTTCAGCTTTTTCAGGCATAGCTGAATTGTTTACATATCGTGGCTCGAAACGGCCGAGACCTAGTCCTCGTCCGATTACCGATCAAGCGATTGAGCCGTCCCTGAGTCCCACCGCATCCAGCGGAGCGCGGCCGCAATCTCTCCCCTCCGCCTTTCCTCTTCCAGCAATATCATCTCCTGTGATGATCTAGTCGCGACGTTCGGACGGTCAATGCGAATTGTGCTCGCCAACTGGACGTTCTCCCTTTCCTTTCTTCTATTAAATTCCCGCCAGGAGGTCTTCTAGAAGATCTGCATATTGTTTGAGTAGCCGACCATGATCGAGCACTGGCCTCGATGAGCCCGAGTCATGCCACAATGGATCGTGTGCACCAGAGGATGACAGGTTCCCCATCTAGCCCCACGGCCTCCTTCACGTTACCCCCCGCGCGCTCGAAACCTTCGATGATAAACGCTCCTTCCTTCTCTCCCTACCAGACTAAAGTCAACGGTGCATCACCTGTTCGTCGAAAACCCGTCCCCTCATCTGCATCTATTGGATCGGCCGGTTCGGGCCCAAGGCAGCCCTTGTCCTCAGGAGGACTCGTCGTAGCCGTCGGAGAGGAAGACACCTACGACAATACAAAGCCTTTCAAAGCAGATGAAGCCGATTCCTTGCATCGTGTGCCCTGGTTACCCTCTCCCAGCGCATCCCCGGAACTAGTGGTCCGTGACCTTGACCAGTATGTGAATTCGGTGACGAACCCACCTAAGAGGCATCGTCTGAGCTGGGGTCTACTAATTTGCTAACTTCACTCTTCAGGTTCCCTCGTGGCCAAACCCCTAATCCCCCACAGAACGCGGTCGCCAAAGGGTCTGCTCCACAGGTCCAACGGCAGGCGGTCGGAAAATCAAATGAGCGCACATCTTCGTCGAACAAGGCCCACCATCCACAGCTAGCCGGTGAAACAGCGACCCAAGAAGCCTCGAAGAACGCTTTTTCTACAACCGAAGGCGGACTTCAAAGAGCCGCCACAATGACCCTGCATCCTAAGTCAAAATCCAAAGGACTTCACATTGACGCTAGCCGCCATTCCTTCTTCGACCAAGAACCCGAAGATACGTCACTCATAACAAGAAAACCCAGATCCCCAGGCCCGAATAAGCTTACATCTTTTTTCGGCTGGAAGACTTCCTTCCCAACGGGTGAAGATTCGCCAACCTACTCGGCCAGAAACCAACCATCTGGTGCTCCTTCTCCGAGCTCGCCGCTGTCGCATGTTCATGTCCCAAAAAACACGCCGGTGCGGGCTATCGATGTGTGTAAAGCTAATGGAAACACCAAGAACCACATCGGCCATACCAGCTTTCCGATGCCTCCTCCCACAAACATTTCGGTACAGGTTGCTGACATGGAGGAAGAGCTGCGGGAGGTCAGCTCTGAATTGGCCGGCTCGATCAGAAGGGAGATGGAGCTCGAAGATCTGGTGGATCGTCTACAGTACGAAGCGGCGCAGGCTCCAGATATGAGACGTACGAGCGATTACTTCTCAGATTCCGGCACTAGCTCAATAAGGTATCCCATGAGCGACTTTGGGACTGGAAAGCCGGAAGATTTGGCAAAGCAAAGGCGGATCTCGGAGCAAGAGAAAGCCCAATTCAAGGTTGATTTATATCAGAAGCTACAAGATGAACGAGGACGAAGGAAAGTACTTGAGACGCATGTCCAGCATATGGGAGAGCAGATGATTCATGTGAGTAGTACCGCGGAGATCCTGGGAATGTGCTGACAGACCTAGGTTGACCAGGAACGTGCTGCATCTTCGAGTGCGGCTACTCGAATCCGAGATCTTGAATCCGCACTTGAAGATTCTCGTCGGCGGCTGAAGGAGGAGCGGCGGACAAAGGACAACTTCGAAGATATGCTTACGGCGCTCAAGAGCGAGATAGCACAGTCACAGAACGAAAGAGATAATCTGCGGGAAGAGGTCGTTCCCCAGCTTAAGGCTCGAGTGGAGGGTCTTGAAGCAGCCGCTTCAGAGTTTGAGAAGCTTCAATACGAGAACGCCAGGATGCAGCAAGAGTTACAGTCGCTGAAAGACGAGCAACCGACCACTATACATCCGAGGAAGCCGCAATTGGACGTGTATCCGCAGGCCTCAAGGTTTGATACTATCAATGAGGAAGGGGGTGTGGAACTTTCGCCGCTCTCGCCAGGTCCAAAGACCAGTCTGACTAGGTCGAATTCGCTGGCACGTGGCAATGTGGTGGGTGGTCTCTCAAGAGCTGGTTCATTGACCAGGTCCAACTCGATCACAACCAAAGAACGTGAGACGAAAGAGGTACTCGCAGAACGAGTTAAGCACATTGAGGTGCAGCGGGATGCTCTGCATCAGGCTCTGAAGAACCTGCTTGACAGGCAAAAGTACCAGAACAAAGAGCATGGAAAGAGGGTGAAGGCCCTCGAAATTGAGAGGGACTATGCATATCAATCACAATCCCCTCGACGAACAGGCTACGAGAAAGAGGTCAAGGGTCTCAGATTTGAGATCACCCACCTAAGAAAGCGCGCCGACGAGGCACTGACGCAGAAGTGGCAGTGCGAGAAGGGTCTGGTTGGGCTGAAAATGGATCTTGATCGAGCGGAGTACGAGACCAGCTCATTGAGGACGCTTTTGAACGATCATGATATCGGTGTTCCGGAGCTTCCTACCAGATCCTCGTCAGAAGGAAGGGGCTCGCTAGACGTCGAAGGAGGCAATGCAACGTCCGCCTCATTGCAAAAGGCCTACAACGACCTCCAAAGCTCCCAAGCCTCCTCCATCTCCCGACTCAAAGCTCTCTCCGGAGCAGCACCATCCCACGCCGAAGACGCCCAAACCGAAGAAACAATGGACCTCCTCTTCCAAAGCATCACCACCGCCGAAGCCGAGCGCGACGAAGCCCACAAGCAAGCTGAGTCCTTCCGCGCCAAAGCCGAGTCCCTCGAAGAAGCCGAGACCTTCCACGAAGGCGAAAATGAAGCTCTAGCGGCCCAGCTCCGCGCCTCGGCCAACCGCGTCGACGCCCTCGCCTCGCAGGTCCGGCAGCAGCTCGATTCCAACAGCGGCCTGCGGCAGCGTCTAGCCGGCGCCATTGGCCGCGGGGAGGCCGAGCAGAAGGCCTCGGCTGCGCGCATCACCGGCATGCAGGGCAAGCTCAAGACGCTGGAAGACAAGCTCATGAGCGCGCAGCAGCACAGCGAAGAGGCGTTCGCGGCGCACGAAGACGAAGTGCGGGAGCTGAACGAGAGCCACAACGTACAGCTACAGCGCGTCAGGAACGGCGGTCGAACACCCACGAAATTCAACTTCCTTTCCAACGGGCAGCCGCCGCCCGTGTCCCCACTCTTTGCGCAGAAATCGCCGAGGCTGCATCGGACGACAAGTGGGGCGGGCATGTCGATGAACGAGGCACTGCGGACGGAATTCCTGGAGAGGAGGGTTGCGGAGCTGGAGACGGCGTTGGGGGATGCGGAGGGGGAGATGGGGGAGGTGGTGGAGCGGATGAATAGGGCGCAGATTGAGGTTATGGAGTTGCAGTCTGCTCGGTATGTTTCTGCTTTCTCGTTGCCCCATCTTTTCTTGCAGTATTAGACTGCTGCTTCCAAAGAATGTACGAAGTACTGACGATGAATTACAGCGACGACGCAATGCGCCAGACTCGCAAACTGCAGACCGCTATTAACGAAGAGAGGCAGAAGGTCGATTCGATCATGACTCCGAGATAAAACTATGGCGCACTTCAAAGTACGGGTTTTGGGAGCACAAAGAAATTTATTCTAGGATTACGGAGATGGGGGAGGTGGTGGAGCGGACGAATCGCGCGCAATTTGAGGTTGTGGAGTTGCAGTCTGCTCGGTATGTCTTCATCTTCTCATTGCCCCTTTTCAGTCTGGACTGCGATTATTCAAAGACTTATGCTGATGACGGGTTACAGCGACGACGGAATGCGCCAGACTCGCAGACTGCAGACTGCTATCAATGAGGAGAGGCGGAAGGTCGATTCGATCATGACGCCGAGGTAGAGCCGTCGCACACTTTCAAGATAGGGGTCTTTGGGGAGCATGAAGGATATTATTCTAGGTTGTTTTACGGCATTGGGTTTTGGGTGGGGCATTTGGGAGGCATAAGCACTGCATGAGCGGTCATGGCGACGGCGTTTGTCTTGGAGATTCTGGTATCCGTTAGCCTGTGTGACCTGGACGGGTGAGAGGGCTGGGAATGGGGGATGGGCCGTTTGGGGAGGTCATGATGGATGGGGATGTGTAGTATATAGCAGCATTGGTGGTGGTGGAGAATTAGGGACGAAGGGGGTTCGGGGTTGGAATCTATTGGGATAATTCATTGTCATTCTCGATGAACGATTCGTACTTTATGTAGTATATATATTGGGTTGTATTCATTGTCATTCTGGAAAGATCTTCGCGCGCCATGTCTTTCCACCCGGGGGATGTTCTTACACTCTGGGCATTAATACTTCTTCCCCTCTCGCAAAACCCTCCTCCTTCCCACATGCCGATCATATGAATGGACATCAAGCCAGGATCGGAGGAGGTTGTTAGTTTTCGCTTTGGTCGTTTCTTGGAACAGCTCTTTTTTATCTGTTTTAGCTGGATTCCTGATCTGAATATCTCTGCAGATATGGTTGTGGTGTATTAGTTTTTGTCCGGAAGCGGGGCTGAGATGCTTGCTTTGGTGCGTGAGTTGGAGAGGTCGCGCTGGCTGTGAATGGATTGTGGGGGAAGCTGTGTGCGTCTTACCCTTGGATGGAAGTTGATGGGTTTTTGAAATTCGGTGGTAGTGCGAAGGCTTGATAATCTGAAGAGATGTAGAGCAGGACGTGTTCGCGTCCGGGCTCTGGGTTGGGTGATGCGGAGACTTGGAAGAGATGTAGCGGCAAAACGGATTCGCGTTCCGACTCCGGGTTGGGTGATGCGGGAGATTCGGGTGAGGACAAGTCGTGCGTGTAATGTTCAAACAGGAAGCGCGGTACACGATTGCTAGACTGATGGGCCTGTTCCGGAATGGACTTGAGTCTTTGGTCCTTGGATAGGGTCCTGAGAGAGTTGTCGCTTCCGCAAATCGTTTTGGACGGGTCCCGGGGGACCGACCAGATCTTGATGAGGAATCGTCCACGGAAACCACGTTCTTGGTCCCCAAGGCCTCTGGACGATCTCTCACGATTGTCGTAATCCTCAACGATCAAAGCCCATGCTCCTTCAACTCCAATTTCGCGTTCATCCCAACCACACATCGCACAAGATCCCAATTCCCCTTCTGCCCCACCCAATCGCAGACCACTATCCCCGTACTGCCATCCCCAACCTTCCTCGCCTGCTCAGCAGCGTCCCCTTCACCCCCCTCAGTCTCATTATGCCTCAGGCACAAAAACTCCACAATCGCTGGATTCAGCTTCGCCGCAATTCGATCCGGCCAGCAACCCACCTTCCAGAAATTACTGGCTGTCAGGAAGTTAATGAAGAACGGCTGCTTTGGTGGGGCCTCGTTCTGGCCCTCCCTGGGGAGAGCGCACACGCACTGGGCTGCACGAGTGAGGTGCTCTTGCGAGAATTGGATTTTCTTGTCGATGTTCTCCGTTTCGAGCACCTCATAGAAATCCTGCACGCAGACGTCGCCGCTAGGGCAGGTCGCATTCGGGGTATTATCTTCCCACGTCGCAGCGTCAATGCACCAACCGGCACCGCCCCATTCATCGTGAAGTCGGCCCTCGAGCGCAAAGCGACGGATGAGAACGATCTTTCCACGCGCTTCTCCAAGCGTGGGGATACGCGGCTCTGTGAACCAGCGGTTGATGTCACCAGCATAATGATCGCGCATGATACGGCTTAGCTGCTCGTCTGTAGCATTGCCGGTACCTTCACGCTTGACGGACATTATAAGTGTTTCGCTGGGGTTGTGATCGAGGAAAGCGTAAACTTCCTTAAGGAGATCTTTCAAGTACTTGTTGCCTGTCAAAGAAATGGGGAACACGGCATGCACAAGAATGAGTCCGTCTTTGCTGGGATCTTGAGGCGCCTCCGGTTGGACACGAATGTCGAAGAACCGTATACCGTTGTCAAGTTGTTCGGGTGGAGATGTAGCTTGGCAGCGGACGGAAGGAAGGGCTTTGTGGCAGGTTGGAGAGTTGTGAGTCCCTGGGATGGAGAGAGCGGAGAGGGGTGTCTCGTCTTTGAACTTTGACATCCATGATTGAAGATTCGCGGAGGAATATAAAGTCAGATGCGAGTGCTGAGGGAGGTATATGGCCGTATAGCTGAATCTTGGGTCTGGCGTGATCGGAGTCAATACCGCCGATTGATCATTCGGCAACGGAGTATCAAGACGGTGTTGCTCGCCTTCGGCATCGAATGTAAGGCGTAGGGCGTGAATGCCAGGACCTGGAGGCTTGATATCTGATTTCATTGTCTTAAGGGGCTCGATGGGGAGAGAGACTTCTTCGTGAATGAATTTTTGAGCGCCCTCAGAGACCTCATGCTGAGAGGCGGTTGAGTTGTTGAATAGCTTTGTGAAGTTTTTGGAAAGTCCTTGTACACCTTTGACTGTGGGAAGGGTCTCGAATCGCTCAATGACTTTCAATTCGAAGCGATTGGACGTTAAATTCCGGATGATGAGTGGGGTTGGATTGGCCATGGCTAATTGAAATGAAGAGTGTAACGATTTTTTGAATTCAAATGAATACACACTGGAGAATTCCCAGAAGAACTTCCAATTGGGTTGATAGATTTGCAAGAAAAGTATCCTGAAGTGGAGCAGTAGGTTGAAATAGATTAACACCTATCAGTCTCAAGGAGACAAGAAGTAAATATCATGAACGGCGAGGTGGCAATGAAGGAATATATCTAATTCTTGACCTGATAGATGCGAACTGGAGAGACTGAAACTTGGAAGTTTATATTTTGCTTGGCGCTACGTCATCACGCGGCTACTCTACAGCCGCCCGAGTCTAATCGATAACATTGTTAATCATAACCCAGACCTCACCAAGCCTTCACCAAGTTTTCATCGCTCTCTGAGCCTTCATCACTAATTACTATTTGTTCCCTGAACGTTCCTCCTCTCTTTACACATCCCCTCCTCCAACAACTAACCACAAGCTCCACCAGCCCCACCACTTATCAAACCCCCCAAACCCCTCCAAACCCACATCCAAACCTCAACCCCAACCCCCCCAAATGGCATCCCACGAAGCCTACACTCCTCCCCTCAACGTTAGTTCCAGCCAGACCACCACAACTGGCACCACCGCCGGCTCTGCCTTCCGTACCGCCGTCGACGACGGAGGTCCCACAACGCAATATCTCTGTGGCGAGTGCAACCAGAAGGTGCAGCTCAAGAAGGGGGATCCAATTCGTTGCAAGGATTGTGGGCATCGGGTGCTGTATAAGGAGCGGACGAAGCGGTGAGTGAGACGGAGGGGGTGGGGCTGGTGTTGGGGTTTGAGCTGACGGTTTACAGGATGGTGCAGTTTGAGGCTCGTTGATGGGACGGGCTTGGTGTAAGCTCTAGGGACCAATGGTGGGGCATGTTTTGATTAGCGTGGTGTTCGGAGGCTTGATCGGTGGCTCTTCGAAGTGCATGTATTGTAGTTGAGGAACTGGATGTTAAACGATTTCCAACTGTTCGGAGCCTGCGAAAGATATGCTATGAACCGAAAAGGACCCTGATGGGATGCACATTGGGTCTCATTTTGGAAGACCGACGGCCTTCTGTACAATACTCAGCCACATTTGGCACCCCAAATTCCTCCTCAACTCGAACCCTCACTCCTATCCTGCCCATTCTTCTCTTTCTCCTCGTCCTCCAACATACCCCTCCTTCCCTCCATCGTGAGATACAGATTCCGGCTGGCACTCTCCAGCGTTCCTGTAATCCCCGCGCCAACACCAGACAGCATACCCACCAATCTCGCTCTCAACCCACCCATACCTCCCTCTAGCCCACCAACCCACATCACTCCCTCGTTATCAAACACCATCCCCTCCACTCTGGCCCCCAACAACATCAGCTTCTGCAAACCTATTTGCACGCTTGGCTCGTAGTATCCCGGGTTAACTTTGCGCCTCGGAGCCGGGAACTGCGGCGCTTTGGGTGCTAAGATACTTAGTGCTGCTGAGAGGTGCGCGGGAGAAATGGCGGGGAAGCTAAGGATGGCGAGTGGGCCAGAGAGAAGGGGTGCGAGGGGGTGCGAGTATTTGTGGCGGCGAGTGGCGGTATAGGCGGTGGAGGAAAGGGCGTGGGTGTATGTATCCTCGTTGGGGTCAGGGATTTGGTTTGGCAACTGGGCGGAGGACTGAGTTGAAGGATCCGTAGAATGCGGCGTGGGCGGGGAAGGATAGGCTGCGGGATCAAAGTAGTCCGTTACAAGGAGGGCCGAGCTGAAGATCGAGGCGCGGATGATCGAGAGCTTGATGGCATCGGCTTGTGGTGTCGCTGGTATGAGGGTTGAGGATTGCTGCTCGTCGACTTTGCGGAGAGCGAAGGCAAGCTCGCGACGGATTGACATCCATTCTGTGGATTTGAGATTGGAGTGTTGGAAGATGAGGATGAGGGGCGTAGAGCGGAGGAGAGAAGTATACTGGCGGTGAAGCTGCGATTTGCGGTACTCGGACGGTTTGTGTGAGGGCGGTTGGTTTATTGGATGGCGAGCTAAAGGAGGGGGTGAGATAGTCATCTGATCTAGAGAGGCTGCGGGCGTAATTGCTGCAGCGGCGGAGGCATATCGAGGATGGAGCAGAGATATCTTTCGTAGTCCTGAAAGTGGATGGAGGCACTGGGGGCAGAATCGAAGTCGCGGTGCCATTATGGTTATCCTACTGCTTCAAACATCAGCTCTATGATGAGATTTACCATTAGGATAAGGCCAACTTACTGTAGGTTTGATCAGCTAATATACACAGTTGCTGTCGACCTTCAACACTAGAAACGAAAGGAGCTCGTTCCAGAACGGTGGCCGAAGTTTCGCCGGCGTGCACAAAAACTTCGTCTTGTTGTCCAGTCTTTCCCCTCTCATCCCATGCTAAGGTCTACATTGACGGCAGTAAAGAGCATCTCAGCTATGCATCCTTGAACAAGCATCCTTACAAGATCATGCATCGCCACCCGCTGGAAAGCGATCAAACTTGCTCCGCGCAACGTTTGAAGGACACTCATATAACGTCTCTATGAGCAGCAATATACAGCCCAGGGCTCTACCAGCGCGGTTGCTTGCGAGCTGGTCCATGGCTTCATAGGCTAGGATTGGGGCACCTTTTGAAAAGATCGAAATTCCAATATCTACCTACCTTCGTGCCATTGGAAATTTCACAAGGGTTCTGGTTCTCCAGCAATGGCATCTCAAACGGGCCCTCCACCTCCTCCACCACCTCCAACACCCTCCATCTCGCCCCTCCTCAAAAACCTCATATCCCTTTTCACTATACCAGCCACAGCGAACTCCGCCGTCCCCGCCGAGGCCATCTCCGCCGCCCTCGCCCTAATCTTCACCAACGCCCTCACTCCAGTCCAAGCCTCCTCCCTCCTCACCCTCCTCGCCTCCACCCATCTCGACCGCCACCCCCTCGTCCTCGCCAAATGCGCCGCCCGCATGCGCGACGCCGCCGCCCAACCCCCCCACCCCTCCCTCCGCACCACCATCCGCGCCCGCAACCTCAAGCGCGGCACCTACCGCGGCGGCCTTGTCGATATCGTCGGCACCGGCGGCGACGGCCACAGCACCTTCAACGTCTCCACCACCGCCTCCCTCCTCGCCTCCCCCCTCCTCCTCGTCGCCAAGCACGGCAACCGCGCCTCCAGCAGCACCTCCGGGAGCGCCGACCTCCTCCAAGCCATCTCTCCCCAAGCCCCAGACATCGAAGCCGTGACCGCCGAGCGGCTACCTCAGATATACTCCACTTCAAACTACGCCTTCCTCTTCGCGCCGCGCTTCCACACCGGCATGCGCCACGTCGCGCCCATCCGCAAGGAGCTCGCTTTCCGCACCATCTTCAACCTCCTCGGCCCGCTCGCGAACCCCTGCCACGACCTTATCGAAGCCCGCGTCGTTGGCGTCTTCCAGAACTCCCTCCTCCCCATCTTCGCAGAAGCCTTCGCCAAGAGCGCCGCTGATAAGGTCCTCGTCGTATGCGGCGCCGAAGACCTGGACGAGATCAGCTGCGCTGGGACTACGCATTGTCGGTGGGTAGTCAAGAGACCGAACCCAAATTTCAAGGGGGGCAGGGACGAAGAAGATGATAATTACACTACCAGTGATGAGGAAGGAGAGCCGAGGCTGCGAAGCCTGATCGAAGAATTCGATCTACACCCGAGGGATTTCGGTCTAGCCGTACACTCTCTAAAAGAAGTTAGCCCCGGGCGCTCACCAAAAGAGAACGCGGCGACGCTGATGAGGTTGTTAAGAGGGGAATTAGCGCAAGGGGACGCGGTCCTGGATTTCGTACTGATGAACGCAGCGGCGTTGTTTGCAGTGGCGGGGGTTTGTGAAGGCGAGGGGCAGAGCCTTACGACTGGGGAGGGGGAAGTGATTGAAGAAAGGGGCCCGGGCGGACTACGATGGAAAGAGGGTGTCAGGCTCGCGCGATGGGCGGTTGAGAGTGGGAGGGCTCTGCAGGCGCTGGAGAGGTTTGTGGAGGCTACGCGTGGTTTTGAGGCGCCGTGACGGGGTTCTTTGGACGTCATGTTGGGTCGAAGATGAGAGAGAGATATGGGACGTCGGTCTATGACTTATGATTTAGCGTGGCGTTGGGATGGAAGTTGGGTTTGGATGTTTTTGGGGGATCTATAAGGTTACAATCTATAGTGTGTGTGTGATTCAATGAGCATGCTAGGGCACCGCGATTATGAGATCGAGAGTACCTAATTGTGCCATGGCTTGAGCAATTAGGACTTAATAAGACTCTCTTGTGCCTCACACCGAACACTCAATTGTCAAAACGTGGATCAAGATGTATATGGTTTTATGGTTTCATCTAAGCGAAACAAGAAGAAGATACAAAAGCCATGTCTCCAGCCCCAGGGTATGTTGGGGCTCGCGCAACACCATGAACCAACAGCACGGGTATCTGATCAAACAACATGAGAACGCCACGATTGCGAGAGACATGCACCCCAATGATATCTCGCACCTCTGTTGCAGAGATCCCACTAACGCCTCCCGCCTCTGTTACAGAGATGCATTTGCCCAACTCCCTGCAGATGCTTCCGGTCCTCCTGTATAAGGGGTAAATGGTTCAACAAACCCCCTCCTATCATATCCCTTGGTTGCGGGAATGCAACTCCCAAACGCCATGCAAATGCTTACAGTCCGTTGCGACAGTGACCGAGCCAATACTTAATTCAACAGACTCCTCATGCCCCCTGGTACCGTCGTGGGGCTAACGATTTCCTCGCTCATCCTCTTCAGCCGGCCGCCTCCTTCGTGCTTCTGTATCGTGCTGGCCGTGTCTAATACAAGAGGAGTGACTAGCAGCGGCGCAGACGGCTCCTCCAGCTGAGTTCTAGGGCTCGGAAAAAGCTGTCTTACGAGACCTTCCGGTGCATTATCGTTGGTAATCCCTGGAGGAAATGTGTACTCATGGGTCGGCCGGTTCGGATAGCATGGGTCGCCTGGAAATACGAATTTCTCGAAGGGAGGCTTTGATGGGCTGTTGTGCAAGATGAACGTTACGGACATGTCTTTATCGTAAAAAGGTCGGGAGGGGCTATTTCGCGTTGTCACCTCATGCGGTTCCGACCATACTATGGGGCTCCTTGGAGCGACCTCTAGAGGTTTGGTCGCAGGTCGGGGCTTGCTCTGCTTCAGAACCTCAATGTTCTTCGTAGAAGCTTGTATAAGGGTGTTCTCCTGACGAGTGAGGTTTGGGAATTGCGGTTTCGGTGGAGTTCGAGCCGGCTGTGGCAATAAAGGTCCGTTGTTGCGAGCTGCAGAGGGGGAGATGGGTGCCATGGGCCTAGGGGCTTCTGGTGCATCATCATTGCTGATGATGGCGGGCTTGGGTTTTCGGGCCCGTGGAGCAACCTTGCTAAGCTTAGGTTGCTGCTGAGGCTTCGAAACCTTGAATGCGGTATTGATCTTCATGTTGGAAGCTTTGGCAATTGCGGACGATTTCCCAGTTTTGAGGATGTTTGTGTTTGCCGATTTCAATGTCTTTTTCTTACCTGCCGAAGGTCTGGTGGTAGCCTTAGGAGGTTGTTTCGGCTTCGCAGGCTTCTTCGGTACATTGTTCTCATTCATGCCAAAGGCCTTTAGGTTGGGGAAGATCTTCAGCTGAGCTGCTGGATCAACAGACTTCGATCGAGGACTTGGTGCCGGCGTGAGCAGAGCCGAAGCGACTGCCTTCTTCGCCGGTGTCTCGACAACGACTTTGACTTCAGGACTTGCAACTTTGACCATTCCCATGTCTGCTTCAATGACCACTTTGACATTAGCGTCGTTGGCCTTGGCTCTCTCCGAGTCAGATTCGGAGCATTCCTTATAGTCGACACTGTCATCATCCCATCGTCTCATCTTTGCGTGAGCTGCCACTGTGTCGCTTTCGCCTCGCACGATCAGATCCCAACAATTCTCGAACTCCCTTCCAGGAGGCGGTGGCTCGCGGCTGATCCAAATCGCTTCTCCGTCCTTCCTTCCTCTTACTACACCACACAGCTCCCTTACAATCCTTCTCAGTCCGGGTACTTTCATTTTAGTACCTACAACGATGACTGCGTCCGGGCGTGCTCGAAGATCGGCTTCTGTCACCGCACCAATTGCCTCGTCGTCTGGATTGAATTCGTTGTACAGGAGCATCTTCGGCCGAAGCTTGCCAATACCGTGGCTCCGTTTTCCGGCATGGTCAGTCCGTACCTTGTCGGCTTCTATGCACACAGGGCAAGGAGGCGGTATCGCGCCTCTAAATAAGGCTGATTCGAAGTCGGAGATGTTGTTACATTTCGTGCATACCATTTTCTGTAGACCACCATGTAGCTGTATTGTTCGTGGCCAAGGCCCTTTGTTGGCGAGAGGAACCGCTGTTGATAGTGGAGGCAGTGATGTGTCTAGCCCATCAACGTTCTGTGTGTAAAGTCGCATCAAGCGACCTTCAGAAGCCAATGTGGCTATCAAATGATGGAACTCGGTCGGCTCTGCCGCGGCACTTTTTTCGGAGAGATCACGAACCATGTCATGAAATTCAGAGGTCGACTCATCAGTCTGATACACTGAGGCGTCGAAGAGGTGCTTGCCGGAGGTAGCAAAGAGTCCGGTCTCTGAACGAAAATCGGGGACTAAGATGCGATCAGTACGAGCTGGGAAGAGAGCCAAGGTATCAGTACGTACTACCAGCAGACACAGATATACCCGCCCCAGCAATGACCACTATCTTCCGTCTCTTTCTAAGCGCTTTCAGTAACAGCTCCAATTGACTGTTCTGCTCGACGCCTGTCGTGGGAAGTGGTGATCGTAGGTCTAGATGCTGCGTCGTCCGGGGTTTGACTTCGACTTTGCGTCGCTTTTTCGTCAGAGGCGCATCCTCTTCATCTCGAGAACGCTTCTGCGAACCGAGCTTACCCTTGCCGGAAGTGGGTTGCTGGGAAGGAGGTGGCGAGGGATAGAACGGCCGAGGCGACATTGAACCGACAGAGGTCAAATCTAGGTCTGAGGACAGCTCGGACGAGCTGGGGCTGTTCATGATCGCGAATTGCGCCCAAGCGCAAGAGAAGAACTCAGATGTGGTTGTACATTTGTTGATATAGTTATGGTGCCGCCGTTACCGTTGGGAAAAGATGATGGTGACAGGAAATCGGAGGTGGTGAGATGTAGTGATGAGCGGACAACGGAAGTGGTGAAAGGCGGAAGTGTTGTAGACAGGAAGGCGGGATTAGGAGGTGATGTTGCCCTTTCTGGGCGCTAATGGAGAGTGAATATGAAGGTGCTACAACCCTAATTTACCCCTCAAGCCACATCAGTGTTTACTTCTCGTGTTTATTTCCAAATTCTCTCAGTCTAACCTAATTTGTCCCTTCATTGAGCACGACGGGACGGGAAACATAGTCGACGAAGGTCAATGTCGAATATTCCTGCAAGTAAACTCACGACTTTCGTCTCCGTATCCTTAAAGGTCTGATAGGTGAAGTTTCAATGAGCAAGACTTCGTATTCTCGTGATGTTATATTCGTCCTGTCAAAGTAGTAGATCATGCCTTTATACACCCTACTTTATCCTCTTTGAACTCATCTCTGTCTGAATTTCTTTTCTGTTATGTCTTGCAAACGTCGACAATTGTCAAGATAATAGATAATTAAGATGCCTTTGTTGATGGATGAAGACCTCGATGACCTGTTCGGCGATCATGGCGACGATCCATCTCTCCAGATACCATCGTCCATGCCGAAAGAGCTGCTGCAACATGTGGACGATCTCCGGTTGACTGGTTGCTGTCAGTACGTGTCCTTACTCGACTTCATTGACACCACTAAAGCGCGGATGTAGACGTATCGCTTGGTCCAAAACTGGATGTATCGCAACTATTGATGGGGATGGCCATGGCGTCTCTACTCGACAACTGTTCTGTGATCAAGGAAGCGGCAAATGGGCACTAAGCAAACCAATATCTATCAAGGGTGTCTCGACCTTGCACTGTGACTATCCAATCATTCATCTATCATGGAACCATCAGGGCCACGAACTCGCTGTATTCGACTCAATGGGTCGCATATCTATCTTTACTCTGCTGTTTACTCTAAGTGATTTCTCAGCCCCAAGAAAATGTGTAATCGATACAGATGATCCGCTCGGCGTTGTTGTGGGCCTTATTTGGCTCAACAATGAAAAACCAGTAATTCATCAATCTCTGATGGGTCAACCGATGCTGACTGGTCCATCAGCACATGTTTCAGGAGTCTGCACGCAGGGAGGAGGGCCACTGGAAGATCTCCTCCACTCAGCAGACGCCTTTGGGTCCACACAATCCTAACAGTGGCATGTCGGCGTTGATCACGATCACAAGGGGCGGTATGATCCGGCTGCTTCTACAAGGGAGAGATCGTACATGGCAAGAGGCAAAGACAGAACTAGACACATACTCAGTGCCGGCGGATTTGCTCACCCATGCTACCATTGCTGCGAACAAAGGTAAATTTCAGATCTGCTTTCAGACGCTAGTGATGCTGATCGAAGTAGACAGCACATTACTAGTCACGATACATACCACAGATCATCAGCTACGGTTTTACTGTGTCGGCATCGATTTTCAACGTCTATCTTTCAGCATACAGCACCTGAAAATTGTGACCGATTGCTTTCCTAAAGGCGAGGATACGGGTGGTCCAGAGGGGACTGGATGGTACCCGAACGCTTGTCTCACCCATCTGGAATATTTTCCCCAAGGCCCCGAGAGTCGAAAAGGGGAACCATCGCTTCCCTTTGTTCTGGGATCCTTCACAGATATTTCGGACCAGCATCAAAACAACGGCAGTCATGAGCCATTCAGTGTTGTATGCAGGTGGGAGTTGGAGAGTACGAAGCCAAAATTCCATCCGAACTTTGAAAATCTAGGTCCGAAGAGATCGACTGCACCAAAACATCTAGCGGTGTGTGCGCCCACAATTCTCTTTTATAGTACGAAAGCGCTGAATCTAGAGCCAGGCCGACATCACAATCAAAAGACTGCCTGACACCTTCATACCCAAAATATTCCTCTATGTCCAACAGATGCGATTTAATACAATACTAGCTATTGCATTCCATGATGGAACTGTAGAATTTCGCGACAGACTGACAATGGAGATAATTCCTCAGGATAACATACGTGAAGAAGTCTCTGGTCTTGGGCAGATTGGATTCGAGTTCGTACCAGACACACTTCGTAAGGCCACATAACCAGGTTAACCCTCTTTGCCCTCTAGACTGAATTGTTCAGGCCTACATGTCACCCTATCTCCCAATTTCTGTGCTATGGCTTCTCTCAATGACAGCAGCGAGATTACGCTTGGACTCTTGCAGATAGCCCCTGCGACATCATTCGACAAAGGTCAGTGGATGATCCCCATGAACAGGAAGCCGCTAAAAACCAACAGCACTCATAGAAGCAACCGTAGAAGCGCTATTATTACATTTTACTTCGGCCTGCACCAGTCACGGTCAGTACGCGGACGACCTTCTCAGCGTGATGCAGCTGTTGTCGGAGCAGCATCCAGAGCACAGCATCGACGGCGACTTCCTCAACGAAGTGTACCGCGCGCTCGACGTTCGGCTAGATCATGTGATCGAACCCCAGGTGGAGTGGCTGTTCAAGAACCTGATGATCCAGAAGTGTCTCGGAATGCAGCTCTCGCTGGGCTATAACGGCGAGGATCAACCGCGCATGCTACGTGCAAAGATCGCCCAAGGCTTTCTCGACATACGTCTTGCAACTTTGATCATTACATACTCTATCAAGAACGTTCTCGCGGTCGCCGGAACAGATGCCAGAAAAGCAGGTTTGTTGAATCATCTCTCTGAACCCGTAAAACATGACTCACATAGCTAACATAGCAGACGAACTCCACGCCATAACCGGCAGCGTCGCCTGGACCATGTCCTTCATGGGCTTCATAGTGAACGAGCTCTTCAACCTCAACCTCTTCCTCCAAAAGGACCCTTCAACCAACCACATCGCCCTCCAATCCCACAGTAAGTCCGCCCGATCGCCCCCCGTCCCACCTTTCTCCACCCCTCACCACCCCTCCAGTCCACGCAACCAACACCCCCACCCTCCCCCTCCTCCTCATCTCCTCCTCCCGCTCCCTCCTCAAATACCTCTGCCGCTCCCTCCACGCCCTCGCCCATGAAGCCCGCTCCTCCGCCCCCACCGGCCCCCAGCGCGCCGCCTTCCACGCCCTCGTCTCCACCCTCCGCGAGTCCCCCGTGCAAGTCCTGCACTTTGAAAAACTACTCTCCGAGCTCGACACCAGCATCCGCAGCGCCTACCAATCGACTTCGATGAGCGATGCGGACCGCAAAGCGACGGAGAAGGGCATGCTGGTTGGAGGGGAGGTGCCGGAGGTGTTGATGCCGGCTGTGCGGACGTTGTTGGGGAAGGGGGTGGAGGGCTTGAGGGAGGAGGTGGATGTTGCGGAGTTGCATTTTGCGGATTTTGCGTGGCTGGGATTGGGAGGCGGGGAGGAGGGCGGGGGAATGCTGGATGAGGTTGATGATGATGGGGATGGAGTAGGAAGGCTGAAGAGGGAGAGGATCAGGGTGGATGCGGTGAGGAAGGTGGTGCTGGGGCCGGAGGTGAGGGTGAGGCGCTGCACGAGGTGTTTTGCGCTGATGGAGGATAAGCCGCCGGCGACGAGGAATGTGGGCATCTTGCAGTCGGTGAGGTTGTGTCTTTGTGGGGACTGGTGGATGCATATGGAGAGTGTGGGGGGGTGAGGGGGATGGTAGAGTGGTGGGATGGAAAATGGGGTTTGGTGTCGAGTGGCCAGGCGTTACTTTTTGGATGCTAAACAAGAAGTAGGTTGGCATGAGAGGGAAGATGCGTTGAGTCGATTCTAGGTGTAGAGCTTCAACAAATCCATGTCACAACTTGCTCGCTGGATATCCCTCACTCGTCCATCGAAAAGCAAGCTACCATCGCCAAAACCCTCAATGCCCCGTCTTCTATAAACCCATCTTTCCTCTCCACACAACACCCACCTCCCCCCCCCCCCCCCCGCCCCCCCGCCCCCCCCCCCCCCCCCGCGCCCGCCGCCCGGCGCCGCCGCGGG
>JAABUS010003327.1_pt1 | contig 26474 bp, 21 predicted proteins | sample 5560161 | NCBI WGS metagenome assembly JAABUS01 (sample SAMN10711885, study PRJNA513376) | rock metagenome | isolation source: Antarctica rocks | place: Antarctica: Victoria Land, Trio Nunatak nord | collected 2016-01-04
CGATCTCAGCTGCGGAGCGACCAGCGTCGTTGGCCTGGAGCAGCCGTTCACGGAGATCACGGGAGTAGGCGGCGGGCATATGTCCAGCCTACCGGATCCCGTCAACGCTTCTGCCCTTCGCTCTAGGATGCCGGCGTCGCGGCCGGCGTGGCACCCGGCGTGGCGCCGGGCGTGGCACCCGGCGTGGCGCCGGGCGTGGCGGAGCTGGCCGACGGCGTGGCGGCGCCGGAGGTCAGGTCGCCCTCGAGGGCGATGACCTGCTCGATGACCGGGGCGGCCTCGATCGTCAGCGTCGCGGCGACGGCGTCGAAGGCGGCCTGCGGGTCGGTCTGGTTGACGACGATCTCGGCGATGCCCTGGCCGATGATCTGGTCACCGCCGGGGATGAAGGCGCGGGCGGCGTCCTGCGGCTTGGTTTGGGGAAGCTGATCCACGGCGGTCTTGAAGTTCGGGTTGGCGCCGAAGAACTCCGCCATCTCTGGCCCGGCGATGGCGGACTTCAGGATGGGCATGTAGCCGGTGCCCTGCGACCACTGGATGGCCTTGTCGTAGGACGAACAGAACTGGACGAAGGAGAACGCGGCTGCCTGCTGCTCGGCGCTGATGTTGCTCAGGATGCCGAAGCCGGCACCACCGGTCGAACAGTGCGGGCCAGCGCCCTCGACCTCGCCCGGCAGGAAGGCAGTCTTGAAGTTGACGCCATTGGCGGCGGCGGTATCGGTGATCCCGCGGAGACCGCCGGTCGAGGACAGGATCATGGCCGAGTAGCCGTTGGTGAACTCGTCGTTGACGACCTCGGCTGTATAGGCCCAGCCTGACTCGATGCCGCGGAGGAACAGGTTGCCCGCGTCCACGGCACCCTGCTCGTTGATCCGGATCGTGAAGTCCGGGTCGCTGTAGGCGCCGCCGAAGGCCCAGGCGATGCCCTGGAACGGCCAGGCGAGATAGTCGGCGGCGGGGCCCAGGGCGAGGGCACCGACCTGGGCAGAGGCGTCGACGAGGCTCGGAGCGATCTCCTCGAAGGCGCTCCAGGTCGCCGGGAACTCGGTGACGCCGGCGCCTCCGAAGATGTCGGTGTTGTAGTAGACCAGCGGCGTCGAGCGGGCGAACGGCAGCCAGTACTGGACGTCCTTGCGAACACCCTCGTAGCGGAAGGAATCGACGACATCGTTCGCGTCGAAACCGGTTGAACTGATCAGGTCGTTCAGCGGCAGCAGCGCCTGGGCCAGGTAGAACCGGAACCACCAGACGTCCGAGAGGATGGCGATGTCCGGATTGCTGCCGTCCTGAATGGCGAGGGTCGTGAGCTGGGCCGTCTCCTCGTAGGAGGCCTGGGCCGTGCCGGTGACCTGGACGCCGTTGTTCTGGCCGTTGAACTGATCGATCAGGAGCTGGACCTGCTCGCCAAGCGCGCCCGTATAGCCGTACCAGAAGTTGACGGTGGCGTTGGAGCCGGTCTGGCTGATGATGTTCGGGGCGGCGAAGACCTTGCTGTGCTTGCTTCCGACGGCGATGGCGCTGGCGGAGGCGGTGCCGGCGGCACCCTTCAGGACGGTGCGACGTGAGAGGGACATGATCTGACTCCCTGCTGTAGGCAAACGCTCGGGGACGACCTGTGGGTTGTTTGAAAGACCAGAGCGATCATGCCGGACGGGCGTGATCGTTGTGTTATGGCGCTGTAAATTCCAGGAAAACATCTCGTACCGCACGAGATCGATGCAGTGGTCCAGGCGAAAGCGCCGCACCCCGGATGAGATGCGGCGCTGTTGTCCCTTGTTCGTCCTGAACCTGAGGCGACAGGCGAAACGGCGGCTGCCGTTCCGCCTGTCGCGGTCTGGTTACGCCACCGGCGTCGCGGAGTTGACCGGTGGCGTCGCGGCTCCGGAGGTCAGGTCGCCCTCGAGGGCGATGACCTGCTCGATGATCGGAGCGGCTTCGGTGGTGAGGTTGGCGGCGACGGCATCGAAGGCGGCCTGCGGGTCGGTCCCGTTGGTCAGGATTTCGGAGATCCCGTCGCTGATGATCTTGTCACCACCGGGGATGAAGGCCCGGGCGCTGTCCTGCGCCTTGGTCTGGGGCAGCTGGTCGACGGCCGTGCGGGAGGTCGGGTTGGCGACGAAGAACTCCTCCATCTCCGGCCCGGCGATCGCGGACTTCAGGATCGGCATGTAGCCGGTGCCCTGGGACCAAGCGACGGCCTCCGGGTAGGAGGAGATGAATTCGACGAAGGCGAACGCGGCCGCCTGCCGCTCGGCCGGGATGTTGGCCATGATGCCGAGGCCGGAGCCGCCGGTCGAGCAGTGCGGGCCGCCGTTCGGGATCTCGCCCGGCAGGAAGGCCGTGTTCCACTTGATGCCCGACTCGGCTGTCAGCGTCCGCATCTCGGCGAGGGAGCCGGTCGAGCCGATCATCATGGCCGAGTAGCCGCTGGAGAAGTCGTTGATCTGGTTGTCGGCGTTGTACATCCAGCCTTCCTGGACGCCGCGCTGGTAGAGCGCGCCGGCCGCGACGGCTTCCGGCTCATTGATCCGGATGGTGAAGTCCGGGTCGCTGTAGGAACCACCGTGGGCCCAGACGACGCCCTGGAACGGCCAGGCGAGGTAGTCGGTCGCGGGCGGCAGCGAGAAGGCGACGACCTGCTGGTCCGGGTTGTTGAGGCTCGGCGCGGCCGTCGCGACCTCGCTCCAGGTGGCGGGGAAGGCGTCGATGCCGGCCGCCGACCACATGTCGGTGTTGTAGTAGACGAGCGGGGTCGAGCGGGCCAGCGGCATCCAGTACTGCTCGCTCTTGCGGACACCCTCGTACCGGAAGGAGTCGACGATGTCGTCGATCGGGAAGCCGCGGGAGCTGATCAGGTCGTTGAGTGGCAGAAGGGCCTGGGCCAGGTAGAAGCGGAACCACCAGACATCGGAGATCAGGGCGACGTCGGGGTTGGTCTGGTCCTGGAGGGACAGCGTCAGGTTCTGGGCGGTCTCCTCGTAGGAGCCCTGCGCCAGCCCGGTGACGGTGATGCCCTGGCCATTGGTCTCATTGAACCGGGCGATCAGGTCGGCCATCCGGTCGCCGAGGACACCCGTGAAGCCGTACCAGAACGTGATGTCGGTCGGGCTCTGGCGGCGGATGATGTTCGGGGCGGCGAAGGCGATGCTGCGTTTGCCGCTGACGGCGAGGGCGCCCGCGGCGGTGCCGGCGGCGGTCTGGATCAGCGAGCGACGGGAGAGGGACATGTGGTGACTCCTTAGTGGATGCGAACAGACGGGTAGAGGTCGATCAGGTACGTCATTCCGGTCGGTGCGCGAGGCCGGGATGACCCGTTCGTCCGCGTTTCCGGCATCACGCGCCCAACGCTTCGGCCGCCGTCTTGAGGTGTTGCAGCCATGATGTGAGGGAGCCGTCCAGCGCCCGCTGCATGCCCGTGACGTCCGCTTCGACCGGGGCGCCGGCGAACGACTCGACCGTCATGACGCGTGTGCCCGTCGGTGTCTCCGTGAATACCCACTCATGCACCCCGGTGATCCCGTCGGACGTTCCACCCCACAGCACCCGGACCTGGTTCTCGATCTGATAGATGGTCGAGGTCACCGTGAAGCTGAAGCTCGTCCAGGTTAATGACGAGCCAGGCTCAAACGGTCCGTCGAGTCGGGCCGCGGTGACGTCGGTCTGCCGGGCCGGCCAGTGGTTGACATCGATGTGGAGCGCCCAGACCTGAGTCAGCGGCGCGTCGATGCTAATCTCGTGGGTGGCGAGCACCGGTACTGAGCGGTCCACCCCGGTCGGGGTTGCTCCCGGCGTCGCGCTCTGACTCCCGATGATGTTTGCTCCACCCGCGGCGGCGCCAGCGGCGGCGGTTCCGGCGGCACCCTTGATCAGTGTGCGGCGGTCAAGATTGGCCATGCTCGTCGAGTTCCTCTCGTTGGAGCGTCGTGTCATCGCGCTGCGTCGTGCGTCAGGGGGGGGCGAAACCACCGGCAAGTGTTGGCACCGGTGGGTCGCTCGGGGTTCCGGTCCGTCGCCCCTGACGACGGACCGCGGACCGGTACCGCCGTAAAGACAAGTGTTGGTGGGGCGACGGCCGAAGCCGGGCTCAGCCCTTGGTCGCGCCGGCCGCGATGCCGTCGATGATGAACCGCTGGGCCCAGAGGAAGACCAGGATCAGCGGCAGGACGACGAAGCAGGTCGCGGCCATCACGACCCCGTAGTTGGTGTTGCCCTCGGTGTCGAACAGGTACGAGATGCCTACGGTCAGCGGGCGCATCTCGATCGTCCGGGTGACGACGAGGGGCCACAGGTAGGCGTTCCAGTGGGCGACGGCGGAGATCAGGGCGTAGGTGACGAGGATCGGCTTGCTCATCGGGATCACCATGTCCCAGAGCAGGCGGAGATGACCGGCGCCTTCGAGCCGGGCCGCCTCGAGCACCTCACGAGGCAGATTGAGGAACGCCTGGCGGAGCAGGAACGTCCCGTAGGCCGTCGAAACGGCCGGCAGGAAGATGCCCCAGTAGGTGTTGATGCCACTGATCTCGACGCCGAGCAGGGTGCTGGAGATGTCGCGCAGGGTGCTGCCGATGAAGACGTAGTTCGGCAGGGTCGTGACCTCGCCGGGGATCATCAGCGCAACGAGCAGCAGCAGGAAGATGAGGTTCTTCTTCGGGAAGCGAAGGAAGGCGAACGCGTAGGCGCTCAGGCAGCCATTGAAGAGCTCGCCGGCCGTCCCGCAGGCAGTGATGATGAGCGTGTTGAGGTAGAACCGACCGAACGGAGCCGCGTTCCAGGCCTCGGTGAAGTTGCCGAAGCCGAGCGAGTTCGAATCGAAGACGTCGCGCCAGGCCTGCGGCACCCAGACCGGCGGGATCGCCCGGATCTCGGCGTATTCCTTGAAGGCACCCGAGACCATCCAGTAGAGCGGGACGGCCATGATCGCGGCCAGGATCGTCATCAGAACGTAGCCGGCGATCTTGCCGAGCGGTAGCCGGGACAGCAGAGTGGGCCGTGGATGGGCGAAGTCGTCCAGCGACCGGGGGGACGGCGCGGGCGCCTGAGCGACGACGCCGAGCTGGCGCGTCCGGTCGGCGTAGGCCCGGACGTGACGGCGGATGGCGCCGGCGAACCTGGGACTAGGCATAGTTCGTCCTCCGCTCGGAGATCCGGTACTGGACGACGGTCACGACCAGCATCACCACGAACAGGATCAGGGCTGACGAGGCGCCCCGGCCGGCGTTGTTGTTGATGAATGATTGCTCGTAGGTGTAGTAGATCAGGTTGGTCGTCGCGTTGACGGGTCCGCCCTCGGTCAGCGTCCGGATGATGTCGAAGGACTGGAGCGTCCCGAGGATCGAGGTGACCATGACGAAGAAGTGGATCGAGCTCAACTGGGGCCAGGTCACGTCCCGGAATCGCTGGAGGGCGTTGGCCCCATCGACCTTGGCCGCCTCGTAGAGGTCCCTGGGGATGCCCTGGAGACCGGCGAGGTAGATCACGGCGGCGAAGCCAAGGTTCTTCCAGACGTAGACGATGATGACCGAGACCATCGCCCAGTCCGGGTCACGCAGCCACGGCGGTGAGGTCACGCCGACCCACGAGAGCGCTTCGCGGAGCAGGCCGACGCGCGGATCGAAGATGTAGAACCAGACGATACTGATCGCGACGCCGGACAGCAGCGTCGGCGCGAAGATCATCGCCCGGACGCCCGTCCGGAAGCGGAGCTTCTGGTTGAGCAGCAGCGCGGCGAGCAGACCGAGGATCACTGACCCACCGACGGCGCCGACCGTGTAGATCAGGGTCGAGCGCATCACGCCCCAGAACTCGCTGCTGTTGAACAGGTAGCGGAAGTTGTCCAGCCCGACGAACGGCTTGGTCGGCGAGAGGAAGTTCCACGAGGTCAGGCTGAGGTAGACGTTGTAGATCAACGGCCAGTACGTGAAGATGCAGAACAGGAGCACGTTCGGCAGGATGAACAGCAGGAACAGCGTCTCTTCGCTGCGGAAGATGCGCCGGGCCAGCGATCGCCTCCCGCTCGCCGCCGATGCCAGGGTCGCGGTCCCGGGCACGGACAGCTCAGTGTCGTGAAGCATGGCACTCCTCGGGGGACATGGAGTCGATCGTCCTGGGCGACGCTGGGAAAAGATGCGGATGGAGCATGACGCATCCGCCTGCCGTGCGTGTAAAGCACGGGTTAACATGCCCGTTCGACTGGCCCGGCCCGCGATTCCTGCCCATCTGCCCGCTGTCCGCGATGACGACGACCCGGTCCGCTCTGACCGATCCCTGGCGCGGCGTAATCCGAGGCTATGATGCACATTGTTAACGCCCCTGTCGAGACCCACGGCGGCTGGATCCTCGCGATCGATACCTCCAGCGAGCAGCTCGGCGTCGCGCTGAGCGACGGCATCGCGACGGCGGAACTCGCCTGGCCCGCCGGTCGGCGGCAGACGACCGTGCTGCTCGAGGCGATCGACGGGCTGTTGTGCCGGATGTCCCTCGGCCTCGGCGACCTCGCCGCGATCGCCGTCGCCGTCGGGCCGGGCACGTTCAACGGGCTCCGGGCCGGATTGGGGACGGCCAAGGGCCTCGCGCTCGGCTCCGGGTTGCCGCTGATCGGCGTCGGGACGCTGGAGGCGACGGTCCTGCCGGTGCTCGTCCCGGGCCGGCTTGCGGTCGGCGTGGTCGCGGCCGGGCGGGGCCGGGTCGTCTCGGCGGTCTTCCGGGCTGCGGATCATCGGTCTCCCGCGGGCATGGCGCTCCCGGAACTGGTGGCAGCGCCGCACAACGGCTCGGTCGAGGAGCTCGGGCAGCGGATCGCTGGCCTGTCCGGTCCGGCGACACTGGTCGGCGAGATCACCGACGCACAGCTCGCGACGATGGCTCCCGCACTGGCGTCGTCCGACCTCTGGGTCCCGCCCGCGTCCGCTCGGGCCCGACACCCCGGCGCCGTCGCGGCGATCGGGTTCGCCCGGTGGCTGGTGGGAGACGTCGATGATCCGGACACGCTCGACGCCACGTATCTCCACAGCGCGGGCCGTCCGGCCTCCCCGCCGTCCTGACGGAGGCCGGGACCGCCTCCGTGCCTTCGGGACGTTCACAACCGATACTATCCGGAGTAAACGAACCCCCTGGTGTTCGTGAGTCGAGGGACGCCGGCCTGGCTGGCCAGTCGCGGCGTCGGACCGCCCGATCGGGGCGGCAAAGGCAGAACGATCCGTGTACCGAATCGAACCGATGGTCGAAGACGATGTCGCGGAGGTCAGCCGGGTCGAGCGCCGGTGCTTCACCAACCCCTGGCCGTCCGCGGCCTACCGCCGGGAACTGGCCGACCGGCAGCACAACGTCTATGTCGTCCTGCGCGACTACCGGGCCGACGCTCCGACGGACGGAGCCGGAGCGTCACCTGAGACGTCGCGCCGGGTACCCGGGCTCGGGCCGCTCCGGCAGCTGGTCCGGCACTTCGACGGCGACGGGCGGATCGTCGGCTTCGCCGGGATGTGGCACATGTTCGAGGAGGCCCACGTCACCACGATCGGAGTCGACCCCGGCCAGCGCGGACGTGGTCTCGGCGAGTTGCTGCTCGTCTCGCTGATCGATCAGGCGCTGCACCGAAAGGCCTCGTGGCTAACGCTGGAGGTCCGGGTCTCGAACGAGCCCGCCCGGGCGCTCTACCGGAAGTACGGTTTCACCGTTCAGGGCACCCGCAAGCGGTACTACAGCGATAACAACGAGGACGCCTCCATCATGTGGTCGCCGCCGCTGGGCGAGCAGAGCACGCTCGATCTGATCGCCACCAACCGCGCGGCGATCCTGGCCAGGTACCCGCAGCCGGGGATGGACGTCACCCCTGAGCTCGACGAGCACGAGCCGGCGGATGTGGTGAACGAGGCGTCGACTCTGGGTGAATAACCGTTCGTTCGCAAACTGTGCGGTCACGTCGGTGTAGGGACATGGCTGGCCTTGCTCGCTTCGCTGCCGCGCCGAAAGGCGCCATGCTCGGCCTCCGTGGCGCTGCGATCTGGGGCACCGGTATCGCCCCGCGGGGCGATGGCCGCGGCGGCGGCCGGGCGAGGACAAGCCGTCGCCCCTACGACGCGGTCACCGCTGGCCGTACAAAATGGACGAGCCAGGACGATTGTTTCGGCTCCCACCAGTTCAGGAGCGCCCATGAGGATTCTGGCGATCGAGACGTCATGTGACGAGACCGCCGCGGCCGTCGTCGAGGATGGCCGATGGGTCCGATCCAGCGTCGTCGCGTCCCAGATCGAGCTCCATCAGGCCTACGGAGGGGTCGTGCCGGAACTCGCGGCGCGGGGTCACGTCACGGCGATCACGCCGGTCGTACGGGCGGCGCTGGCCGAGGCGGAGGTAAACGCCCGCGAGATCGACACGTATGCCGTCACGACAGGCCCCGGTCTGGCCGGCGCGTTGCTCGTCGGCGTGAACGCCGCCAAGGGGCTGGCCTACGCCGCCGGCCGGCCGCTGGTCGGCGTCAACCACCTCGAAGGGCACATCGCCGCCAATTGGCTGGTGCCCGGGATCGTGCCGCCTGGGGCCGCGACGGATCTGGCGGACACGTTCATGCCGCCCGCCCTGCCGGCGCTCTGCCTGCTGGTCTCCGGTGGCCACTCAGAGATCATCCTGATCGAGGCGCCGGGTTGCTACCGGCACCTCGGCCGGACGCTGGACGACGCCGCCGGCGAGGCGTTCGACAAGGGCGCCCGCCTGCTCGGGCTGGGGTACCCCGGTGGGCCGGTGATCCAGCGGGCGGCCGAGGGCGGCGACCCGGCCCGGTTCGACCTGCCGCGGGCGTGGCTGCCGGACAGCGACGACGTCAGCTTCTCCGGCCTGAAGACCGCCCTGCTGCGGCTGATCGAGCCCTACCGTCTGCCGGCCGAGCCCGCGCCGCGCGACGACGCGCCCTTCCCCATCCACCGGCCGCGCAAACTGCGCGATGATATGCCGGTGGCCGATCTCGCCGCCGGGTATCAGGCGGCGATCGTCGAGGTCCTCGCCAGCAAGGCCGTCGCCGCGGCCCATGCGCATGGTGCCCGATCGCTGGTCCTGGCCGGCGGGGTGGCGGCCAACGCCGCGCTCCGCCAGCGGATCGAGCGGGAGGTCGCGGCGGCCTGGCCGGAGGGCGACGCCCCCGAGGTGCGCTACCCAGCCCTCTGGCTCTGCACCGACAACGCGGCCATGATCGGAGCGGCCGCCTTCTGGCGTCTGAACGAGGCGACCCGGCAATGGTCCGATGACGTCCGCCCCCGCTGGCCGCTCGCCGACCTTCCTCCGGTCGAGGCGCTGGCTGGCGGAACCCGGTCGCCTTCGCTTGGGACATCGCCTCTGAGCCAGCCGAACGATCCACCACAGTCGATGAAGGGTGACGCATGACAGACGGAACGCTCCCCGATGGTTCCCGCGAGATCGCGATCCGGGCGGCGCTCGACGCTGGCGCGATCCTGCGCGGCCGGCTCAGCCAGACCCGGGAGGTCGCCTACAAGGGGGTGATCGACCTCGTCACCGACGCCGACCGGGCGTCTGAGGAACTCATCTCCGGCCGGATCAAGGGGGCCTTCCCCGACCACGGTTTTCTCGGCGAGGAGGGGACCCGCGGGGCCAAGGAGGCGGAGTTCGGCTGGGTCGTCGATCCGCTCGATGGCACGACCAACTACGCCCACGCCTACCCGCACTTCGCCGTCTCGATCGCCCTGGAGCGGCATGGGCGGGCCGTCCTCGGTATCGTCTACGATCCGATGCGGGATGAGCTGTTCGTCGCCGAACGGGGCCGGGGCGCGACCCTCAACGGCGCCCCGATCCATGTATCGGTCGAGGACGATCTCCTCCGCAGTCTGCTCGCGACCGGCTTTCCCTACAACCCCGAGCAGCGCGACGAGGCGCTGGCGGTCTGGAATGCGCTGATGGACGCCTGCCAGGGCGTTCGCCGGGACGGGGCGGCGGCGCTGAACCTGAGCTGGGTGGCCTGCGGCCGGCTCGACGGTTTCTACGAGCGCAACCTGAAGCCGTGGGACATGGCGGCCGGGGCGCTGATCGTCGAGGAGGCCGGCGGGCTGGTCTCGGACTACGCCGGTGGGCCGTTCGATCTCCATGGGATCGAGGTGGTCGCGGCCGGGGCCGGGCTGCACGGCCCGCTCCGCTCGCTCGTCGAGGCGACGGTCGATCGGTCGCGGGTCGCCGCGAGCTAACGCGATCCGATCAGGCAAACCATGTGCGGCAGCCGGATTGCGAGGTCGAAGCCGTGGCACCCGACGGTGCCGCGGCGACCGGTGAGCGATCGCCAGAGGGACATCGACCGGCGGGACGAGTGGATCGAGGAGCCAGCCCAGCGGCAGAGCACGACGAGGAACCACGCGGCCGGTCTCCCGATGACTGGCCTTGGGTCTGGACCGTGCTGCTCGTCGTGGCCGCTGGACTCGCGCTCGGGGTGGCACTGCTCGCGGCCCGCTCGTCGCTGAGCCTGACCTGGGATCTGCTGCCCTTCGTCGTGGCCGTCGCGCTGACGTCCCGGCTGGTCCTCACTCGGCGCCGGGTCGAACGGGCCGACTGGGTCTGGGCGACCGGGCTCGCCTTCGCGCTGACCGTGTTCCTCGCGTTCGGAACGATCGAGGCAGCGCTGGTCGTCCTCGTTGGCACCCTGGCCGGGGCGCTGCTGGACCGATACGCCAGCACTCCCAGCGTCTTGGGGATGCACGGGTTCCGGACCGCCCGGACGGTGCTCGGCGTCCTCGCCGGTGGTGCCGTCGCCGGGCCGGCGATCACCCACTCCCTCACGCAGCCGGGTGACGACGACCTGCCTCGCTTCATCCCGTTCCTCGGCGTCTACTTCCTGGTCCAGGTCGTCGCCATCGCGGTACAGCACCGGACCGGACAGCCGGCGGCCGGCACCCGAGCCCCGGTCTGGCTCGCTCAGCTCGGCTGGTCCCTCCTCGTTCGGGCGCTGGCCTGGGAGGCGATCGGCGTCCTCGCCGCCGCCGCGCTGGCGGTGGTGATCGATACGGTCGGGCTGCGGCTCGACTACTGGATCGCCTGCCTGATCGCCTTCGTGGTGCTGTTCGGGGTCAATCGCCTACTGGATCTCAACGCGCAACTCGGGGAGCGCAACGCCGAGCTCAGCCAGGCGATGAAGGAGCTCCGGACGCTCAACGCCGTCGGGCAGGTCCTGAACGCGACGATCGACGTCGACCGGCTCTGCATCGAGCTCGCCGCCCAGCTCAACCGCTGGAGCCGGGCGGACGCGATCGTGATCGCCCTGATCGACCCGGCCCGGACGAGGGTGCGGATTGCCTACCATGCCTACGGTGGGGTGCGGCAACCCGAGCGGTTCGAGGAGATGCCGGAGGTGATCGTCGGTCCGCCGACCGGCGCTGGTGGCGTGAGGCACCGGGCCGAGCGCGAGCGGATCCCTGGCGACGGGATCGTCAGCCAGGTGCTCGCGAGTCGCCGGCCGGTCGTCGGGAGCGACACCGAGCGGTTCCCGCTGGTTCGGCCGAACGGGACCGCACTGCCACCCGATCGCTCCGGCGTTCGTCAGTTCCACAGTGTCGTCGGGGTGCCGCTCGAGGTCGCCGGCGAGCTGGTCGGCGCGATCGCCCTGAAGACGCACCGACCCGGTGCATTCAACGATGCGGAGGTCGCGCTGCTCGGCCGGATCGGCAACCAGGCGGCGCTGGCGATTCGCAACGCCGAGATCGTCGCCGGCGAGCGGACCTCGGCCCGGGCCCGGCAGGACTTCCTCACGGTCGTCAGCCATGAGCTCCGGACGCCGATCACCTCGATCTCCGGGTACTCGCAACTGCTGACCCGCCGACTTGCGCGTGAATCCCGCGCCGAAGCGGGTGGTAAGACGGTCAGCCGTCCCGAACCCAACGCGGCCGACCCGTCAGGATCGTCGGGAGAGCGGCCAGTCGAATCCGGACGTTCCCCGACCTCCCATGCCGAGATGGTCGGGGTGATCTCCGAGCAGAGCCGCCACCTCGGCCGACTGGTCGACGATCTGGTGACGCTTTCCGGGCTCGGGCAGGGCAACATGCGGTTCGATATGGAACGACTCGACCTGTCCGACGTCATTGCCGAGGCGGTCGAAGGAGCCCGGCGGTCGATGGACCGGCCGGACACCCTCGTCCTCCAGGCCGCTGACGCATTGACGGTCACGGGCGACCGCCGGCGTCTGCGGGAGGTGTTCGACCATCTGATCGGCAACGCGATCATCTACAGCCCACCGGGGGCGCTGGTCGAGATCTGGCTGGGAGCGCGCGGGGCGGCGGCCGAGGTTCGCATCACCGATCATGGCCGTGGGATCCCGATGCGGGTCCAGGCGTATCTCTTCGAGCCGTTCTACCGGGGCGCTGAGGAGGAAGCGGGCGAGCTCAAGCGTGGCCTCGGGCTCGGGCTCAGCATCTCCCGGGAGATCGTGAACGCCCACGGCGGCACCATCTCCGTCCTGAGCGACGTTGGCGCCGGCGCGACCTTCATCGTCCGTCTCCACCTGGTCGAAGGCACGGACGATCCCGAAACCACGGTCCGCTGATCCAGCGACGTTCCGGTTCCGCCCTCCACCGCCTGACGACCTGATCCGGGCCCGATCCGACCCACCGGCAGTGGACGGCGACCGGCCGGATCGCTAGACTGCCGGTTCTAGGACCCGACGATAGTGGGGAGAGCACCGATGAAGATGATCATCGCTATCGTTCAGGATGAGGACACCGACACGCTGACCCAGGCGCTCGTCGGGGCTGGTCACCGGTTCACCAAGGTCAGCACGACCGGCTCGTTCCTGCGGACGGGGAATACCAGTCTGATGATCGGCGTCGAGGACCATGTCGTGCCGGCCGTGATGAGCGTCCTGCGGCGGATCTGCCGGCGCCGGACGCAGATCGCCGTGCCGTATTCGCCGGCGCTGGAACCGGGCTTGCTCTACATGCCGGAGAACTTCGAGGTCGAAGTGGGCGGCGCGGTCGTCTTCGTCGCCAACGTCTCACGGTTCGAACGCCTGTAGCCATCCGCCGGGTCGTTCCGACGACGTCGGCCGGTTCGCTGAACGATAGATCGACCGCAGATGGGCGTCGCCTTGCCGTCAGGGACGGGTCAGGGCGGCGCTCAGCCATTCGGATTCCAGAGGAGATGTCCCCTTGAGTCAGCCCACCATCCCGCGGTCCGTTCCGGCCGTCGAGCGCGAGGCGATCGTCCGGATCGCCCAGCGCCTGATCTCGATCCCCTCGCCAAGCGGCGAGGAGGCCGCCGTGATGGCCTCGGTAACTGAGTGGTGCGACGAGCAGGGGCTGTCGTATCGGATCGTGAGCCGGGATCCGGCCCGTCCGAATGTGATCATCTCGGTCGGTGACCCCGCGACGGGGCCGACCCTGGTCATGAACGGCCATCTCGATACGGTGCCGGTCTCCGACCCCGAGGCCTGGACCAACGGGCCGTTCGACCCAGTCGTCAGCGCGGACGGACGGCGCCTGTTCGGGCGGGGCGCCAGCGACATGAAGAGCAGCGTCGGCGTGATGCTCTACGTCATGTCGTTGTTCCGCGACGCGCCGCTCCGGGGCTGCCTCCAGGCGCACGTCGTCAGCGACGAGGAGACGAGCGCCCAGGATGGCTCGATCTTCGTGCTGGAGGAGATCGCCGCCGGCCGGCTGCCCCGGCCGGACTACTGCCTGATCGGCGAGAAGAGCGATCTCAAGGTCCGCAACGCCGAGCGCGGCATCCTCGGCCTGGAGATCACCTTCATCGGCCGGGCCAGCCACACCGCCGCCGCCCGGACGAACGGGATCAACGCGATCGCCAAGGCCTCGAAGGCCGTCCTCGCGCTCGAGCACGAGATCGACAAGTTCCACCCAGCCATCGGCAAGCCGGTAATCAGCATCAACACGATCCGGGGCGGCGTCGCCCACAACGTGGTGCCGGGCGAGTGCACCATCACGGTCGACCGCCGGCTGATCCCCGGCGAGGACAAGGAGTCGGCGGTCGCCGAGATCGTCGCGACGCTCGATGGCATCGCCGCCGGGGACCCGGACTTCAGGTATCGGATGACGGTCGATCCGCACGGTGACTGGATCGCCGCCAACATCACCGGGGAGAACTCACCGCTGGTCCAGGCGCTCAAGGCCGCGGCGACCACCGTGACCGGGAAGGAGCCGCCGTACTTCGTCGCCAACGCCGGCGCGACCGACGGCCGCTTCTACCGGCGGGCCGGGATCGACACCGTCGGGTTCGGCCCCGGCGGCGAGCGGGCCCACGGCGCCAACGAGTGCGTCTTCATCGACGATCTCGTCACGCAGGCGAAGGTCTACGTCGAGACCGCCTCGCGATTGCTGGGCTGAATCGTTCCCGTCGTAGGGGCGAATCTTGCGAGTCGGGCCGTCGCAGCGGCCTTCGCCCCGCAGGGCGATAGCTGGCGTGGTACATCGAAGCTCACAAGTCGGCGGGCAGTCCCCTCCCCAAACCCCTCCCCGGCTCGGTTTTGGCTCTGCGGTGCCTGACCGCCCCGAGAGGGGCTTTTTCGGGTCGGCTTCGCCGTCCTGCCGGCCCGACATCGTCGCGGCGGGGAGCGGCGATCTTTGTTAGAGCAACGGGTACAAAGGTTGTCCGGAGCAAGGTTGGCTGCCCGCCATCGCCTGACGGCGATGCCCGGCCATGAATGGCAGCGAAGCGAGCCGGGCTCAGGAACGGCGCGGAGCGTACGGAACGACCGGTCCAGGGCGGACAACGATATGGCGGACAACCTTTTTGACCCCCGCTGTAGGGGCGACGTTTACGAGCCAGGCCGCCGAAGCGGCCATCGCCCCGCAGGGCGATAACCGTGCCTCGCAACCGACGTGTCACAAGGAAACCCACCGTCCCCGACCACCGGCACTGCTGCGCGGTATGGCGCCTTGTGGTGCGGCAGCGAAGCGAGCAAGGCCAGCGAAGCGAGAGCCATATCCCTACGACGAGCGCGCCTGGCGACCACCTCCCTTTGGGAGATGGTGGCGGGGCACCTTCGTCAGATGCACGTCCTCGCTCCCGGATCAGACTGCCGCGTCGGTAATCGACCGGAGCTCGTCCGGCGTCAGGTTCAGGTTGGCGCTGGCGAGCAGACCGGGGACCTGATCGACCGATCGGGCGCTCGCGATCGGGGCGACGACCGTCGGCTGGGCGGCCAGCCAGGCCAGGGCGACGGAGCCGACCTCGGCGGAGTGGTTTGCGGCGACCATGTCCAGCGCGGCCAGGACGCGCCGGCCGCGCTCATCGAGGTATTTCGAGGCTCCGCCGGCCCGCGGGCTATTGCCCTTTGAAGCGCCGTCCCGGTACTTGCCGGTCAGGAAGCCGCTCGCCAGTGAGGAGTAGGGGATCGCGCTCAGGCCCGCCGACTCGACGACCTGCTCCAGCTCGCCCTCGTATTTGCCGCGCTCGACCAGGTTGTAGAGCGGCTGGAGCGCGACGGGCCGGTGAGAGCCGGTCCGCTCGGTGACCGACAGCGCTTCCGTCAGGCGGTCGGCCGTGAAGTTCGAGAGGGCGACGTAGCGGACCCGGCCCTCGTCGACGAACTCCGAGAGCGCCCCGATCGTCTCCTCCAGCGGCGTATCCTGGTCGTCCCGGTGCAAGTAGTAGAGGTCGATGTAGTCGGTCTTCAAGCGGTCGAGCGACCCGGCGATGGCCTTGCGGAGCGAGTCGCGGGAGCCGCCGGTCAACCCGTCGAGCGACCCGCCCTTGGTCGCGAGGATGACATCGCGCCGGTTGCCCCGGTCCGCCATCCATTCGCCGATGATCGTCTCCGACTCGCCGCCGTGGTTGCCGTCGACCCAAGCTGAGTAGACGTCAGCCGAGTCGATGAAGTTGCCGCCGCCGGCGATGAAGGCGTCGAGGACCGCGAACGACGCATCCCGGTCGGCCGTCCAGCCGAAGACGTTGCCGCCGAGGGCGAGCGGGAAGACGTCGAGATCGGACGTGCCGATGCGAACCATGCCGGACTCCTTGGGGTAGTGGGATAGGGATTGCATGATCCCCCTGACGCATTCGTGGTGCCGCCCGGTCAGTCTTGACGACTGGCGCCGCTTCACAGCCAGCGGTCGTACCAGGCCAGCACGCGGCGCAGAACGTCGACCTGATGGCCGCGCTCGGCAATGCCATGGCCCTCCCGCGGGTAGCGAACGAACTCGACCGGGACGCCGAGCGTCAGCAGCGCCCGGTGGAACTCGGCCCCCTGTTCGGACCGGACCCGAACGTCCTCCTCCCCGTGCAGGATCAGGGTCGGTGTCTGGACGTTGCCAACCTGGGAGACCGGTGATGGCCGGAGGTAGGCGTCCTGACCGGCCGCGGAGTAGGGGTGGCCGGGGAAGATGCCGAAGTTCATCCCCGGCAAGTCGTTCTGGCTGTGGTCCGAGGCGAGGTTGGCGACCCCGGCGCCCATCACGGCGGCCCGGAACAGTGTCGTCTGCGTCGTCGTCCAGGCGGTCAGGTACCCACCCCAGCTCCAGCCGCCAATCCCGATCCGTTCCGGGTCGGCGATGCCGTTCTCGACCATCGCCTGCGCTCCCGTGACCAGATCCCGCATCTCGCCGCCGCCGACGTCGTCCTGCAGCAGTCGCTGGAAGGCGGCCCCGTAGCTCGTGCTGCCGCGAGGGTTGGGCATCAGGACCGCGTAGCCGTGGCTGGCGAGGTACTGGGCCCAGTCGTGCCAGGTGAATTGAAGGCCGCTCTCCCAGACGCCGGAGGGCCCACCATGGATCTGGACGACCATTGGCAGGCGATCCGTCGAACCGTGCTCGCGGGGTAGCGTCAGGATGCCGTCGACCTCGACGCCGTCGGTGCTCGCCCACCGAACGGTCCGGGTTGGGTTGAGCCGACCGACCAGTTCCTGCCCGAAGCTGGTGAGTTCGCGGGCTGGCCCCGAGCCATCGGTCGACACCAGGACCATCTGCTCGAAGGCGTTGCCCGACGACCACTCCAGCGCGGCCATCCGACCGTCCCGGCTGATCGATGGCGCGGAGCCGGCGCTCGTGGCTGGATCGGTACCGATCTCATGGACGGCTCCGGACGCGAGGTCGATCTCAACGGCCCGGCCCCGGCCCCGCTCGACGAGACGCGCGGCGACATGGCCGGCTCGCGGACTCGGCAGCAGCTCCTCGACCGACCCGACGGATTCGAGCCGCACGCGAGTGCCCCCACCGCCACCGGTGGGAGCCAGCCAGATCCCGTCGCTTGGATCCTCCCGGCCACTGTTGCCCCGGACGGCGATGACCGACGCGCCGTCGAGCATCACCGGAGTGGGGTCCGTCGGCATCACGGCGAACGCCGCGAGCTGGACCGGGAGGCCGCCGGCCGCCGGGATCAGCATGAGATCGGCCGGACCATAGACCGCGTCGATCTCGGGCGAGTCAGCGACCACGACGGCAAGCGACTGGCCGTCCGGCAACCAGCAGTGCGACCAGACACTGCGGCGGCCATAGCTGAGTTGCCGAGTCGTTCCGGAGGCGACATCCACGAGCCAGAGACGTTGTGTGCACAGTTCGGTACCAACCACGACCGCGTCATCGGTGCCCGGTCCGGTTACACGCTCAGGGGCCATGTCGACCCGTAGAACCGCCACCGTCGCCCCATCCGGGGACCAGACCGGGTGAGACAGGTCGCCGGAGATCGACGAGAGCGGCTGGGCTTCACCCCCGTCGGCCGGAATGACGTAGAGGCGACCGGTGCCGCGTGTCTCCCGGTCGGAGTGGAAGACGATCGACTGGCCGTCGGGCGACCATTCCGGTTCAGCGTCGTCTCCGGCGCCCGCGGTGAAGGGGCGTGCCCGCCGCCCCGAATCGCCCACCCAGAGATCTTGGGTCCGATGCTCGCCGCGCCGGCTGGCTGGGCGGATCGTGAACAGGATGCGGCTGCCGTCCGGGCTGATCCGGGGCCGGGCCGGGAGCAACCGGTCAGCGATCTCCTCCGGCCGGAAGCCGACGGCCGTTTGCCATGAGCGACCGGAACACGGCCAGGTGTCGACGCCGCCATCGCGCGTCGGGGTAACCGCCAGACGGGCAGGATCGTCGGCCGGGTCGGATTGAACCCTCACCCCGTCGACCATGGGCTGGAACGGCTCGGATACCATGGACTGCCTGACCTCTCAACCGCTGACGGGATTGCCGTGACCCGAATCCTGGAATGTCGCCGGCGCTACATCCGCCACCGTACCGTCATAGCATGGTCGAGCGGTTCCGGATATTCCAGTATTTGGGCACGAGTGTACAGGACGACGAACGCAGCGTCGTCCTCCAGATGGATCGTCAGGGCTGAGATGGTGGACCGACGCGGGCGGGAAGCGCCCCGGTTCCCGTGATGAGACGGACGGTCAGACGGTCGTGACGGGATCGATGGTGATGGTGTCCCCAGCGTGAATCGTCCCGCCAGACAGGATCCGGGCGCGGAGTCCCGACCGGTGGACGAGTGCCTTGACGACCTTCGCCTTGTCCTCATTGAGGACCTCGCCCATCTTCGCGCAGGGCTGGCAGATCTCGACGCCCTCGCAGACGACGTCGCCCAGCGCGAACCGCCGACCAACCAGCTCGTTGAGCTGGACGCCATCGGTGATGATGTTTCGCCGGCTCTTCCCGGCCGGGATCGCGATTCCGGTCTCGGCCTCGATGTCGTCCAGGGACTCGCGGGCGACCAGCGTCATCTGACGGCCGTCCTCGGTCGCCCAACCCTCGGTGTGGCGGAAGCGGTCCCCTTCCAGTCCCTGGCCGGCGAAGGCCTGAACTTCGGTTCGGGCCCGCATCGCCTCGCCCGGTGCGGGCGACACGAAGATCTGCCGGATCGATGCGGTGGTCATGGTCACGTTCTCCGGTCTGGCCGGGTTGACCCCGCGGGGCTCCGGTCTTATAGTCAATTGCTGACTAATGATACGTGATCCGGAAGCACGGCGGAGAGCGGACCCGCTTCCCACCGACCACCGAGGCCATCCCGCAGGACGCTGTGCTGACCGTCCCAGCGTGGCTCCGTCGCGGGGTAGTCCTCCCGGGCGTGGGCGCCGCGGCTCTCGTCCCGGTGGCTGGCGGCGGCGATGATCGCGCCAGCCGAGTCCAGCATGTTCCGTAACTCGCCGATGTCCCGCCGGTCGGTCGTCGGGCCGGTCCCTGTCGGGCCGAGGCGCTGCCGCAGGCGCTGGACCGTCGCGGCGGCTTCGGCCAACCCATCGGCGTCCCGAAGGACCGAGACGTTCCGGCTCATCGTCCGCTGGAGTTCGATCCGGAGGTCGTCGATGACGTCAGCCGTCGGCTCCAGGCTGGCCGTGACCGGCGGAACCGCTGGCACCGCCGTATCGTCGATGTCCACCTGATCGTGGAGGGCGAGCCGGTCGGCGGCGTTGAGGCCGAAGACCAGCCCTTCGAGCAGGGAGTTGCTCGCCAGCCGGTTGGCGCCGTGGACCCCGGTGCAGGAGGCCTCGCCGAGGGCCAGCAGACCTGGCAGGCTGGTCCGGCCGTCGGTCCCGGCGACGATCCCGCCCATGAAGTAGTGCGCGGCTGGCGCGATGGGGATCAGGTCGCGGGTCAGGTCCAGCCCGCGGGTGGCCAGCTCGGCGGCGATCGTCGGGAACCGGCGCAGCGTCTCCGCCGGGTCGAGGTGGCGCAGGTCGAGTGAGACGTGGTCGGTGCCGTCCGCGACGATCTGGCGCTGGATCGCCCGGGCGACGACGTCCCGTGGGGCGAGCTCGGCCCGCGGGTGGACGGCCTCCATGAACCGGCCGCCGTCGCGGTCGCGCAGGTAGGCACCCTCTCCCCGGACCGCCTCCGAGACGAGGAACGGTGCCGTTTCCGGCAGGGCGAGGACGGTTGGGTGGAACTGCATGAATTCGACGTCGGCGATCGCGACGGCGGCCCGCAGCGCCATCGCCAGGCCATCGGCCGTGGCACCCGCTGGGTTCGAGGTGGTCGCCCAGAGTTGGCCGGCCCCGCCGGCGGCGATCACGGTGGTGGAGGCGAGCAGGGCGGTCGGTGTCCCGGTGCCGATGTCCGCCAGGACGCCCCGGCAATGCCCACCGGCGACGATGAGATCCCAGGCGAAGGCGTGCTCGTGAAGCTCGATGTTGGCGTCGGCCCGGACACGGGCGACGAGGGCCCGCTCGATCTCGGCCCCGGTCGCGTCGCCACCGGCATGGAGGACGCGGCGCCGGCTGTGGGCACCCTCACGGCCGAGGGCGTAACCGCTGCCTTCCCGGTCGAAGGCGGTCCCGAGCTCGATCAGCCAGCGGACGGCGGCGGGCGCACCCTCGACCAGCGCCCGGACAGCGGGCTCGTCGCAGAGCCCGGCTCCGGCGGCGAGGGTGTCCGCCAGGTGGAGTTCGGGTGAGTCGTCGGCGCCGACCGCCGCGGCGAGCCCGCCCTGGGCATAGCGCGTGTTGCTCTCGCCGAGGGCGGATTTCGTCAGGAGCGCGACCCGCAAGTGGGGCGGGAGCCGGAGCGCAAAGGCCAGCCCGGCCAGCCCGGCGCCGATCACGATGACGTCGTAGGGACGGCCTGGGCTTGATGGTGCGGGTGTGAGCGGCGACATCTGGTGCTCGATTCTACCGTGGTGAGGTTGGAGTCGATTCGTGCGCCTTGCCCGGACTTCGTCTGACAACGACACGAGGTCGATCGGACGCCTCCGTGGGTATCGCGACGGGGTGTCGCAGGCAGCCTGCCATCCGGAGAACTCCATGGCCGGTGCTCTCTGGACAGGGGCGATCGCCACCGAACATGGGCCGGTGCCCAACGGGCGTGACGCCGGGGAGCGATTGCCGCCCGGGCGGAGATGGGGAACCGGGTGGGGCGGCAACTGGCGGCGGAAAGCGATCGGCATGGCCCGATCTGTAGCATGGGCTGCAATGTCCCTGTCATCTGGCCGTGTCTGTGCGTAACGGATTCGTCACGCCAGTTGGTGGTTCAAGTGGTTCATCAGACAACCGATCGTTCGAGGGAACAACAGATGGCTATACATTCCAGGCTGACCGATCACCCATCCACCCGGCGTTCCATGCTGGCCGGCACCGGAGCCATCGCGGCCGGTGGCGTTGTCGCCAGCCGCTTCCCGGCGGCGGTCTCGGCGCAGGACGCGACCCCCGCGGGTCAGGCCACCCCGATGCTGAGCGGCGGCGTCGAGGTCGACCCGCAGATGCAGTTGGTCCTCGACGCGCTGGTGGCGTTCGAGGCACCGCCGATCGAGGCGGTCACGCCCCAGATCGCCCGGAACCTGCCCTCGGCCGCGACGGCGACCATCCAGGTCCTGTCGGATCAGGGCGAACCGGCCTACGAGGCGGTCGGGGACATCTCGCACATCCTGATTCCCGGTCCGGACGGTGACATCGTCGCCCGGGTGTACTCCCCACTGGAACCCGAAGAGGATGTCCTGCCGGTGGCGGTGTACTTCCACGGCGGCGGTTTCGTCATCGCGAATCTGGATACCTACGACTCCTCCTGCCGAGCCCTTGCCAACGCGGCCGGCTGTCTGGTCGTCTCGATCGCCTATCGACTGGCGCCCGAGGCGCCGTACCCGGCCGCCGTCGACGACTCCTATGCCGCTCTGCAGTACATCATCGCCAATGCGGGCCTGATCAACGGTGACCCGGAGCGGGTCGCGGTCGTCGGGGAAAGCGCCGGTGGCAACCTCGCCGCGGTGGTGTCCCTGCTTGCCCGCGATCAGGGCGGGTCGGCCCCGATCCATCAGGTGCTGGTCTACCCCGTCGCGACCTTCGCGCCCGAGGGCGACCAGGCTCAGTCGGTCACCCAGTTCAGCGACGCGGTCCCGCTCAACGCCGCCATGCTCGAGTGGTTCGGCTCCTACTACCTGAGCGACCCATCGCTCGCGATGAGTGACCCCTACGTCTCGCCGGCCATCGCCGACCTGACCGGACTGCCGCCGGCCACGGTGATCCTGGCCGAGATCGATCCCCTGCACGACCAGGGCGAGATCTTCGCCCAGCAGTTGACGGATGCCGGCGTGGAGACGACCGTCACGACCTATGCGGGGGTCACGCACGAGTTCTTTGGGACTGGCGCGGTCGTCGACAAGGCCGTCGAGGCCGTCACGGAGGCGGCTACGGCGCTTCGCTCCGCCTTCGGAACCGCCAGCTAAGAATCTGTGGGTCATGTGACGAATCGCATCGCACGAGGAGGGGCATCCGGGGAAACCGGATGTCCCTTCTTGCGTCATGATGATGGAGCGATTGGCGTAATACGCGAGCGGCCTGCACCGTAGGGACAGGGCTCACTTCGCTGCCGCGCCGCACGCGCCATACCGCGCAGCGGTGCCGGTGTTCGCGTGTGGCCGGTTTCGATGGGGCAGGGTTGTCGCGAGGCCAGATATTGCCCTGCGGGGCGATGGCCGCCGCGGCGACCGGGCGACCACAAGGGATCGCCCCTACGGCACGCGGGCGCCGCGGGGGCCGGTCACCGCCAGCGCAGCGAGAGCGGATGACCCTACGTCACGCGCTGCGCTGGCGGCAGACTCACCGGTCCCGCAGGTAGTACGTCATCGACTGGAGGGCGCTGACTGGATCGATCTCCCGGACCGTGACATCGTCCGGGACCTTGAGTACGACCGGGGCGTAGTTCAGGAGCGCCTTGACGCCCCCCGCGATCATGCGGTCGGCGATCTCCTGGGCCGCGGCGGCGGGAACGGCGATGATGCCGACTCGAATCCCGCGCTCCAGCAGCACCTCGGTCATCCGGTCCGTCGGCAGGATCGGGATGCCATCGATCCGGTCGTCGGGTCCATGATGGCCACGGTCGAAGACGGCGACGATGTCGAACGACGAGCCGGGCAGGCTGAAGCCGCGGTACCGCAGGACGCCTCGCCCGAGATTGCCGACCCCGGCGAGCGCGACGTCCCAGTGGGTGTTGAGCCCGAGGATCTCGGCGATCCGGTCCGCGAGGAACCCGGTGTCATAGCCCTTGCCCTGCTTGCCGAACCGGCCGAAGTAGGAGAGGTCGCGCCGGATCTGCGCGGCTGTCACCCCGATGTGGTCGGCAAGCTCGTCCGAGGAGACGGTCAGGATGTCGTCGGCGTGGAGGCTCTGGAGCGTGCGGACGTAGACGGGCAGGCGCCGGATGACGACGTCGGGGATCGCGGTCGGGTCCGGGTCTGTCAGCACGGGAACGATCGGCGTTTCGGCGTTCACGGGATCGATCGGGGCATGGACGTCGGGAGCCGGCGAAACGGTGTGCTGCACGGGGGATTCCTTGGATGCGGCGAGAGGAATGCGGGGAGTGCCACATGGTTGGGGGCAGCCCGCAACCGGCGCCACGTCGCTTCCCAGGTCGTTGTTCGGGCCTGCTCAGGCTGGCAAGTATCCGATCTGTCCCGGTCCCTCGTCAATATCGTCAGGTCAGGACCGGCCGAACCGTCACCGCCTCGTCACTGGCGCGTCACGGCTGAGCGGTACCATTGGCTCACAGGACCGTTGCCCGGTTCAGGATGTAACGAGCCAGTGACGCATACGAGAGGACGGACCACATGCCCGAGACCGACGCCAGCCCGTCACCAGCCGATGATGTCGATGCCATCGGACAGAGCGGAACCACCGCGGTCGATCCGGTCGATCCGGTGGAGCCGCTCGCGCTGTCAGCGGAGGCCGAACGCGCCGCCGGGCAGCCTGGCTCGCCGCTGCCGCGCTTCTGGGAGGCGATCAGGCGGTTGCCGCGCTACGCCCGCGTCGCGGCCGCGCTGATCGCCGATCCGGCGGTCCCGAAGCGGAGCAAGGTCGCCCTCGGTGTCGGCGGCCTCTACCTGGTGTCGCCGATCGACCTCGTTCCCGGCATCATCCCGGTCGCCGGGCAGCTGGACGATCTCTACGTCCTGCTCCGGGCGCTGCGGCAGGCGCTGCACAGCGCCCCGGCCGACGTCTCGGCCCGGCACCTGCACAAGGTCGATCTGACGATGGCCCATGTCGAGGCGGATATCAGGGCGATCGAGGAGACGACGGTCTGGCTGGTCCGAAAGGGTGTCAACGCCGGTGGCCGTGCCGCGACCAAGGGGTTCAACGCTGGGAGCCAGGTTGCGACCAAGGGCCTGGATGCCGGTGGGCGGGCCGCGACCAAAGGCTGGCAGCGGGTCCGCGGCTTCGTCCCGCGCCGACCGTCGATCTGACCGTTGCCCTGTTCCGGGCCGATCCGGACCGGTCTGTGCCGGTTGCCCAACTCGCCGGCCTGTTGCCGTCACCCGGTCAGATCGATGGGTGCCCGTCTTCCCATAATGTTTCGTTTATACTCGGATGAGACCAGTGGGATGCGTGCATCTGCGATGTCGTCCCACTGGGCCGAATCACTCCGCCGGTCTTCCAAACTCCCGTCGGTCGCATGGCCTGGGTCAGACGTCCCGCTGGGCAGGACCGGAACGGAGTCGAAAGGAAGACACGATGAGCCACACAGGGCGCGAAGCGCTCCCCGACGGGGGCGACGAAGCGACGCTGGGAGGGTTCGGGTGTCCGATGCTGGTCCGCGGCCACGCCCTCGTCCGGGCCGGCCAGAGACCGCTGGTCCGTTGTTCCTTCGGTTGGGCCCTCCACGGCGAGCGTGAGCTCGAACGCTGCATGGCGACGGACACGTCGCAGCAGTGCTGGAAGGCTGGCGAAGATCACGGCGCGGTGCATGAGGCGGCGTTCGTCGCGTCACAGTCACCGAAGCGTCGGGCGGCGTCGGGCGTAGCATGCCACGAGGCCGATACCGATCAGACCACGGAGACCACGGAGACCATGGAGACGACGGGTCCTGTCATCCTGCCACTGAGACCCGTGGCTGACCGTCGTCGATCCGGGAACGTGGACCGCCCACGCGAGCGGCCGGGATTGGCTCCGCCAGTCATCGTACCGCCTGGCAGTGTCGCGGCCGACCACTGACGATACCCTGATTCTCTCGGCGAGAAGCCGCCCTGGTTCATCGAACCGGGGCGGCTTCTCTTTGCCCACCGGCGGCTGAATACGTGCTCTACAGGTTGTCCTGTGGGGCGTGCCCCCGGATGAACTCGGCGACCTGGTAGGGCGACTGCTCCCGGAGGTCGAGGGCCGGGTAGCGCAGGTTGTCCGGCAGGTAGAGATGGAACGACGAGTTGATCGGCTCGACCCGCTCGGCCTCCGCCCACCAGTCGTACAGGGCCGGCAGCCAGCCGAGATCACGCGAGCGGACCCGCCACATCGCCACCCCGGCGCCGCGCTCGTAGGTGAGCGCCTCGCCGAAGTAGACGGTCCCGTCGCCGTCCTCGATGATCCGCTTGACGTCGTCGTAGTGTCGCGGCGATCCCTTGAGGGTGAACCGGTAGCCGGAGCCGAGCGTGTTGGCGTCGGGGGCGCGGACCTGCTCGGCCGCGCCGCGCTTGCGCCGGAAGAGCGAAACCATGGATGAATCCCAGCCGGCTCGACGCCGCTGTCCCGGCGCGAGGCGCGCCGGCCGATCGATCGACCCGTAGTGTATCGCGCCGGTGCGGTCGAACTCGGGGATACTGACGGTCGGGAACGATGCGCCACGATGGCACGCTAGGACGAGGGGAACGGGAATGATGAAGGTTGGCGTCCTGATGCCGATCGAGGAGCAGAAACACGGGCAGACGGCCCGGTACGGTGAGATCCGGGATCTCGCGGTGGCGGCCGAAGCGGCTGGCTTCGACTCGGTCTGGGTCAACGATCATCTCTTCTTCCGTCAGACGGATGACGGCGCCACCCGCGGCATCTGGGAGGCCTGGACGGTCCTCGCCGGGCTGGCCGAGGCGACGAGCCGGGTCGAGCTCGGGACGATCGTGCTGTGCCTGCCGTTCCGGAACCCGGCCGTGCTGGCGAAGATGGCCGACACGCTGGATGAGATGAGCGGTGGCCGGTTGATCCTCGGGATCGGCGCCGGATGGCACGAGCCGGAGTTCGACGCGTTCGGGCTGCCGTTCGACCATCTGGCGTCACGGTTCGAGGAGGGCGCCGAGATCATCACGTCGCTGCTCCGGACCGGTGAGGCGACCGTCGACGGGACTTACTACCAGGCCGACGACGCCGTCCTCAAGCCGGCCGGACCCCGGACGGGGCGGCCGGGCGGGATCGAGATCATGATCTCGGGCAACCGGCCGCGGATGACGCGGGCCGTCGCGACCTGGGCCGATTCCTGGAACGCCGCCTGGCTGGGCCGGCCGGGGCTGCTGGCCGGTCGCCGGGCCGCGCTGGACGAGGCGCTCGTCGCCGTCGGGAAGGATCCGGGCGCCGTCGCGACGACCGTCGGGCTCAACCTCCGCTTCCCGGACCTGGAGCGCGAGGTCTACGGCGACGCGACTCCCTCGACCGATGACCTCGACCCGGACCGGGTCATCGTCGGGGAGCCGGCGGACATCGCCGCGATCATGCAGGAGTACGAGGACCTCGGCGTCACCCACCTCCAGCTCATGTACAGCCCACCCAACCAGGCCGGTCTCGAGCGGCTGGCGGACGCCCTGAGCATCTACCGGGGCGGCTGACCGCCGAGGAAGCTGAACACGGGAACGGCCTCCGCCAGTGAGAGGGC
>JAABUS010003330.1_pt1 | contig 26452 bp, 19 predicted proteins | sample 5560161 | NCBI WGS metagenome assembly JAABUS01 (sample SAMN10711885, study PRJNA513376) | rock metagenome | isolation source: Antarctica rocks | place: Antarctica: Victoria Land, Trio Nunatak nord | collected 2016-01-04
AATTAAATTAAATAGATTAATTATTTCTATTAAATTATTAATTAATTAATACTAAAAATAAAATAAATTACTAAAAATAGTAGTCTTAACAATTCGAGTCGATTTTTTCGAGTTGAGTTTCGATTTTAATTCTAGAAATTGATTTGAATTGTCGATTTTAATATTAGAAATTAAATCGACTTTTTGATTTCAACTTTTGGAATTAATTCGATTCAATTCGGATTAAATATTTAACTCAAACTTGGTAATTCAATCTGACGCAATTAGTTTACTCTTAAATTACAAGATTCTTCTAGTAACAACAATACTATTTTAATAGAGAAATTTTGTTTTGTTATAATAAAATCGACTAAGAATATTAATTACTTTAACTTTAGTTATAATAATTTAAACAATATTAATACTTTTATAGTAAATACTAGTTGTTATATCTTCTATTATAATATTTATATTTTTCTTAATTAAATTAAAGATTTTGCGAAAGACTTTATTAATAAGCAAAAAAAAAAATTAAAAACTCGATTGTTTGCAAAGTACTAGCTTAATCTAGTATTTTATAAAACTACCAAAAACAAAGAAGAATTTGTTTCGAAATATTATAATAAAGCAATAAATTATTGTTTTAATTAACTAATTTAAAGAATACAATATTATTGCTCTTAAAATATTATAAACAAAGAAATTTATTATAGTTTACATAGATTTTAAAAGAATATTGTGTATCTATATTTAAAATATTATAAAACATATTAAATTAAGAAAGTTTTTGTCTATCTACAATTAATTGCTTATAGTATAAAATAATCTTAATCTTAAGTTTAAAATATAAATATTAAAATCTATATTAACAATAATTTAAATATATTTCTTAATTTCTTAGATTTAAAGCAAACTATTTAGCAAAAAATAACTAATTAATATTTTTACTTAAATAATAATTTTCTTTCTAGTAATACTAGTAAAAATAATTGTTAAATTAGTAAACAAAACTTGCAACAAAACAATTAACAATTTTTTTTTTAATTATTTAATAATAGTTTTGCTTTCTTATTTTCTTTGCGCTAAACTTTTTACTAGTATTAAAATTCTTAATATTAAAATTGTATTTATTAATATTAAAATTATTAATTTTGTTAATTATATATAGAAGACTTCGATAGATTTTAAGTTAATTAAATTTTTTTATTAAATAAGAAATAATCTCTTCTTTTAAAATTTGCAAATGTTTTTAATTTAAAAAATCTTAATTAGCAATTTTAGTCTTAATAAAATATTAATAATTATTGAAACAATAATAGTAAATTTTATAATTGCAATATTGCTATTAGCAAAGTACGTATTTATCTAACTAATTATAATAAGAACTACAAAAATAATAAAGAGTTTAAGAAAGTTCTTTGCAAATATTATAATTTTTAAAACTACTATATTTTTAAAGATTTAAATTATACAAGTTTTACAACAAATTAAAAAATAATAACAAGATACTCGAATTCTTTATTATATTAGAAATTCTTTCTATATTTAGTTATTGTTATTGCAAGAAATACTTCTTGTTCAATAATAAGTTGCACTTATATATTCGAAAAATTTATTAACAAAAGATAAAGATTAAAACAAATATATGATTTATTAGAATTAAGTTAAAGAAGTTTTTTGTCAATATCTCTACAATATTTTAAACTACTAAAAAATTAAATATTTTTATTGTTTTATCTACTATAGACTTTTGTAAAGATATTAATATTAAAGATATTTTTTGTAACTAGAACTATATTTGTATTTGTATTGTATTATCTTTTAACTTTAAAACAAAATTTGTTTGTCTTTATATTAACTCTAGAATTATTCTAATAGATCGAAATTTTTTTATGATATAAATCTTTAATTTTTTTATTTATATAATAGCGTTATTTATTTTTGTTTATAGCTTAAAAACTGCAAAGTATATTGATAATTCCGGAATCTCTGCTTAGAAAATATCTGTTGCAAATTCTACTAATTTAATTATTAGCTAGCTTAGAATTTGTTTAGCAGCAAAAATCTTAATACTTGCTTAGTAGAAGTTTAATTTTAATATTTAAGATACGCAAAGATTCTCGCAATACTTTGTTTATATCTCTATTTGTTACTTATTTATATTATAGTAGACTGATTGTTCGGGTCGGTTTTTCCCCGAAATCTATAACTCGACCCGAAAGTTATATCTAATTAGACCAAGTTTTAACCTAATATAGTTAGTATTTTCATAATTTATGCAATTCGGTTCCAACTGTTAGAACCGAAGGATCAGTCTATATTATAGTAATTTGTATAAGAAAATTAAACAATTTGTAAGATTTCTATATACAAATTATATATTAGCGTAGATATCTCTATTGTATAATTATATTATATATATAGTAGTTGTAAATTGTATTTGTAGATTGTATCTATAGATTGCGCTTGTTGTAAGACTTAACAATATATAAGATTAAATTTTAACAAAATATATACTAATTATATATTTGCAAATCTTGCTAATTGCAATTTAACTTTGCACTTAATTATATAGAGCAAATATATTAATATATTAGCTAATTTAACTATTAGTTACTAATAGTACTATTAACAATAATTCCGGAATTGTTAATTAAACAAATATACTATTATCTTGCTTTACTTTTCTAGCAAAAACAAGAACAATAATATTATTATAACAAAGATTACTTAAGAAGTTTATTTTATTAATAATTTTAAAACTAATATATTTATTAACAACAATTTACTTAATTTAAAATATATTATTATTAATATTGCAAAAAAAATTCGTATATATTAATAATTACAATATTATTTTTACTATAGAAATTAAAACAATCTAGATTATTGTTTATAAATATATTTATATTTGTAAAGTTATTAATATATTGTTATAATTAAAGATAACAATTTTAATTTATTATATAACTATCTTAAACAATTGCAATTTTATTTTCGAATTAAATAATATAAATCTTTCTCTTTCTCTTTATATTATTAATACTAAGACAACTAATATTCTAATCAAAAATAATAGTAACAAAATTATTTATATTTTTTGCAATTATTAACTTAATTTAATTTTTAAAATTTAAGTTTTTAAATATATTTTAAATATATTTAGATAAAAATAATAATATAACAAAGTTTGCTATATAAAAGACTTTTGCAAACTACAAGATTAACTAGTTTAAGAATTTTTTTGTTATTGCTTATATAGCAATAATATTTTTAATAAATAGTTTGTTGTTTGTTAAAATTTTTTCTAGTTTAGAAATATCTTTTACGTTAATTACTTTTAACTTTATTTTTATTATAACTTTATTTTTTTCTCTATTAAAATAGCCTTTTATTATATATATATTAAAAGTAGTATAATTAAATAATATTATAATATATTAGTTAAATATAAAGACTATAAAAGTCTTTTGCAATCTAATTAAGAAATATATATTATTATAAAAGAATAATAATTTAATCGAATTATTAAAAAGAAATTAAATACGTATTTCTTTTAAAACTAACTAGAAAAGCTAGATTCTTAAAAATATTAAAATATATTTTTTAGAAACTAAGAATTAAGCTTTTGTTAACAAAACTTTTAACAAATTTTACAAAATTAAAAAAATTAAACTAAATAAAAGAATTAACTCTATTTAATTATCTAGAATTCTATATTTAAAAAATTATTAATAATAAGTAAAAAGAGTATATTGTTATAGATATTTGCAATCTTAATATTATTACTTAGCTAGATATTTATTTGTTTTTTTTTATAAGCTAAAATTATTTTTACGATATAAAAATATTCTTTTATTACTATTGTTAATTATTTTGCTTTCTTTTATTAATAACAAATATATCTTACAAATTGTTACAAATTAAGAATAATATTTTATTGCAAGCAAAAATTCTTTAATATTGCTATTATAAAATACAAGAATTCTCTTATCTATATATAAAGATAAATCGATTATTTGTTTTGTATCTATTAGATTTTTGCAAAACTATATATTAATAATATTGTTATTTTCTTTAAATTCTTAAAGAAGTATATCTTATATCTATAACAAATCTTTAATATATTAGTTAATAATAATATTTTTATTAAGTTTAAAAAAGTTTTTCTTAAATATCTTATTATTTATCTTTTAAATTAAAAGATTAACTTATTTGATTTTTTTATATTTAAGAAGAAACTAAAAGTTATTACGAAAATTTAATATTTTATTATATTTTAAACTCTCGAAACATATCTAGATCTTATTATTTAATTATATAATAACATTTTTTTCTACAAAAATATTGTTAAACTATTACAAAAACTTAAAATAAAGTTTTTGCGAAAAACTTTTGCAATTAATAATATTAAATAAAATTTTCCTAAAGATATATATATTTAAAACTTTATTGTTTGCAAAATTATATTTTTTTAAATATTATAATCTTTGTTTGCTAGAATATTTTTTCTTATATATTTAAATCTCTTTTGCAAGCTATATATTAATTTTGATATTAATAAGAAATTTAATTTAAGTAATATAATATATTATATAAAGTCTTTCGCAAACTAGAACAAAAAAGAGTTTTTTTCTTAGCAATTTATTAAACTAATATTATTTTTAAGCAAACTTCTTATTTTAACAAAGATACAATATTAATTTACTAAACTAAAGCTTACTAATATTGTCTAGATATTATAGAAAATCTATTATTTTATTAATTTTTTTAAGATAATATCGACAATTATTTTTATTAACTATAATATTGCTTTTAGAACTACTAAATAAACTAGTCTTATTATTGTCTTAATTAATAAGCTAAATTTATATCTTATTTAAATTTTAGATTATATTTAAAGATTTAAACTAGAATTGTATTATAAATTTGAAAAATAATATATTGTCTCTAATATTCTTTCTTGTTTAACTAGTACAAATATCGAAAAAAATACTTTTGTTAAAGAAGAATTAAATATACTTTTTATTATTATTTTAATTAAGATCGAAGAAGATTTTTAACAAAAATTTGTAAAAAACTATTGTCAAAATCTTAATTAACAAAAAATTACTTAGATGCTAGATATTAACAACAATTATACTAAGAATAATATCATTTTTTTTCTATTAACAAACTAATATTATTTATAGAGTAAACAATATTATTAATAAATATACTTAGTAAATACACTAACTATATATTTTTGCTTTAATAATATTAAATGTATTTGCAACAATATATAACAACAATTATCTAAAATATACTTAATACTTTAATAAAATATTTGTTTTATATTTTATTTGTAGACTCTTTAAATGTTTACGCATCTATTTAAAGTATTGCTCTTAATATTAGATATATTAGATAAGAAGATACAAGCTCTATAGATCTCTATAATTAATACTTATATTGTTAATATTATTTTATACTTTTACAATTAATTTTATACTAATTTTATCGAAGTTGTTAAACAAGTACAAAATTGCAATATTAATCTTATACAAGTTTATTAAATACGTTATTTTTTTGCGAAAAAGTTATCTTTTTTAACTTCTTAATAGAAAGAGATATTATTAAATTGTCTAAATATTATTAATTAAGATTTGTTAAAAACTATTATTTTTAACTACAATCGAAAGTTTTTTTTTAAGATATAAACTACTATATTTTGTAGACTAAATGTTAAACTACTATATTTTATAATTTATTATTTACAAATTAACAATTAATTAAAAAGAACTAATTAAATTATAAAGATTGTATTATATTTTTATTTTATTAGTATAAAAAAGTCTTTCGAATAATTAAATGTTCTCTCGAAAATTCAAAGATATCTTAACAATATTATTAATACTACTACGAGCAATTTTTTTAATAAGACTATATATAGTTTTATATAAATTTAAATATTTAATTTAATAAAGTCTTTTGCAAACAAGCTATTAATAAATAAGGTTATATTTTAAATTTGTATTAAAATAGCAAATTTTATTGCTTTTACGCAAATAAGTATTAAATATTACTACAATTGCAATTATCTTTTATTATTTATAAAGATTAATAAATTTGCGCTTCTAAGACTTTATTGCAAGTACAATATTTCTTTTATTAAGCGTATTAATTCTAAGTTAAATTAACAATATATTAATTTATTTCGAGTATTTAAAAGAGAAGAAAATTTGATCTATTAGCTTAATCTACTTTTTTATTAATATATATACTTGATATTTACGATTATACAATTAGAATTCTCTCTATTACTAGAGTTTAATTTTTACAAACGCAAATATTCTAAATATTTTAATTTTATATTTGTCGAAAACAATATTAAATATATTAAGTTATATAAAATTAAGTGTTTAATAAACAAATATAAGAATATTTGCAACAATAAATATTTGCTTTGTTAGAAGAAATATAATTTAAAATAAAACGCATAAAGAAATCTTTCGAAACTTAGTAACGTTATAGATTTAGTAAAAATATATAAAAAAGCTACGTCAGAAACTCTTTTTCTTCTAGATCAAAAATTCTAATTTGAACAAATAAACTATATTGTAGAAATCTTCTAATTAAGTTTCTTTGTTAGCAAAAGAATTCTTATTTAAACAAGTTGTATTACAAAAGTCTTTTAATTAAATATCTTTGTTCGCAAGATAATTCTTATTAAAGCAAAACAACTTATTAAAGTTTTTTAATTAAAATACATTAACTATTAAAAATATTAAAGTTGTCGCTTTTATACTTGCAAAACAAAAATCTACTATTGTTATATCTTTAAAGCAATTCTTTTCTATATTAAATTTCTTATCTAAGTAGATTGCTTTGTTAAAGTCTTTTAATATTTTAAATTTTTTTGCAATATCTACTTTACAAAAGTCTTTCTTATCTTTAACTATAATATCAAACAATATATAAAAGTTTTTCGCAAAATTATTTATAATTTTTAAAGCGTTTGTTTCTTTTAATTCGAACAATTGTTAATTAATATATTTGAAATTTTCTAGCTTTAATTGTTTCGATATATTATTACAAGAAAAATAAAAACTTTAAAAAGATTATATTGCTAGAATACTAAGATAGCGTCTTTTTTTGTTAATAAAAGATTGTTATAATATTTCTAGCTAGATAGATATTTAGAGTTTAGTAGATAACTATCTATTGCAAAAGTCTTTTGTAGATACAACTTTCTTATATATATAACGTTAGTAGTAGATATATAGTTATTTTCTATAATCTTAATGCAATCTAGATTTCTATATTCTTACAATAATCTAGAATAATATTATACTAATTCTTTCTATAAAGATATTAGAGAAAGTTATATTATTAAAGAGATTTGTAGATATCTTTAAATAATATAAGCAATTACTTAATAACAAAAGTTATTACTAAGTAATTATAACTAGACTAATTATTTAGAATCAAATTTTTATAAATTCGAAATCGAATTTAATAGATTAAAGTTTAATCTAATTAGATATAACTTTCGAATTAGATTTTCGATTTTAGAAGAAAATTGATTCGAACAATTAGTCTAATTATAACAATAAGTTAAAACTTAAGATAAATTAAATACAATTTATAAAGAAGTTGTATTTTAGTTTCTATATATTAAGAAAATACTAATTATTTGTTTTGCTTGTTTGTTAAATATAACAAATATAAGTGCTTGCAATATTTATTTGTTAAATATATTAAATATTATACTTAAGATATTTGTTTCTTAAGTTTCTTAAATATAATAATAGTTTTGTTCTAGAAATATAAAACTTAAATTACTAATATAACTTAGATAAACTTGTAACAAATAATTAGAAATTTAATTTAATTTAATTTCTAGATTTAAGAAAAATTAAACTAGATTAATTATTAAATTAAATTTTAATTTCTACTTTTAAAACTAATTTAATCTATTAATTTTAAATATAGAAATTAATTCGAAGTTTAAACTAATTTAATATTAGAAATTAAATTAAATTGATAAAAATATTAAGAATATTAAATAAATTTAATTTAAATTTAGATTTTCTAATTATTTTCTAGATAGTATATAATAGTAATATATAATATAAAAATAATATAATATATTTATTTATTAATTTAAATAAAATTAACTATAAATAATAAATTATTAATTAATTGTTACTAAAAATAATAGTTTTAACAATTTAAATAAATTTTTCGAATTAAGTTTCGATTTTAATTATAAAAATTAATTAATACTATTAATTCAAACTTTAGAAATTAAATTTTTAAAACTTTTAAGTAATTAAGTTAAGTTAATACAAATTGTTAAGATTTAAATCGAATATTTAACTTAAACTTAATAATTCGACTTAATACAATTAATTTAAGTCGAACTAAATAATTAATTTAGACAATTATATATTAAGAGATATTTTTGGAACAATTTATAACAATAAGAAGATTAAATAGCAAAGATAATATAAAAGGAAAATAACAACAAAAAGATTGTTTACTTCTTATATTATTATTGTAATAGTTCTATTAATTTGAATAAGAAGATAATTGCATTCCCTTGCAAGAACTAGTAAATAGTAAAATTACAAAACGCTTGCATTATAGAGACTCCCCAAAATAGTCTTGTTATCTTCATAGCTTTGATCTTCCTAAAATCAAACAGGATGTTATTGTAGCTGTTCTTATCAAAATTGACCCACATCCTTGCCAACCAATTTGAGCACATTGGTGCTACTTCTACAGCAAAGACGTGTTTTTGAAGGAGAGATCAACTCATGACAGTTGTACTGAGATACCAATCCATGGCTACGAATGTCAGGCTTACCGAACTTGCTGCTGTCGTACAGCATCATGTTTCCATGATGACTTCACCTGGATCACTCCAGCAGTCGGATAGTGTGGCCTCGACACATGCCGTGCTCGAAGCAGTGGACGAGCTTCAGCTGCTGTTGCGAGGACCAGTTCCTTATCTTATGGACATGGTGATTCAACAGGTCAAGATCTATGTAATCCCAACTATGTTCTCGATTGACAGGAAGTGTAGCATAACGCCTTAACCAGCCTTCAAGCCATATATAGATTTAGTCTCGCAAGCTATATTCCCATCGACGAAGAGAGCTCCTTTGCCGCAATCGCTCAAAGTTGCGGGCTATGTGAAAGCGATATAGCGAGGATTTTGCGCCACGCCATGACTTATCATATCTTCCGGGAGCCCGCTGAAGGATTTGTCGCCCATACTCCGGTGTCTCGAGCTTTGCTTGAAAGCCCATTACTTCTCCAGTGGATTGGTCAGTCATGTGAAGATATGTGGCCTGCGGCGACACGAACAGTCGATGCCATGGCAAAATGGCCTGGCTCACAGGAGCCGAACCAGACTGGGTTCAGCATCGCCAATGACACCACCGACTCGATCTTCGTGGAGATTTCGAAGGACCCAAAGCGAGCGCAACGTTTGAGCGATGGGATGAATTTTTTCCAATCACTACCAGGCCTAAGCATTTCGCATGCTGTTGATGGCTATGAATGGGATTCTCTACGGCGTAATGATGACGGAACAAGTACCATAGTAGACATCGGTGGCTCTCACGGTCAAATCAGCATCGGGATAGCAAAAAAGTACTCATTCATTCACTGCATTGTACAAGATCTACCGGAAGTACTGGAACACTCAAGTATACCAGCCGAGCTTCAGACCAGGGTAAAATTGATGGAGCACGACTTCTTCCAAGAACAACCTGTTACGGGTGCAGCTGCCTACTTCCTTCGATGGATTCTCCATGATTGGCCAGATACTTTTGCAGTCAAGATACTGAAGGCTTTGATTCCTGCCCTCAGGCCGGGTTCGAAGGTCATTCTGAACGAGCTTTGCATGCCCGCGGTAGGAACCATATCGGTCTGCCAAGAGAGATATCTGAGGTAAGTGATGATCCTAGTATATTCTCTAGGCGTCTATTCACGTGGCCGATAGATCTTATGACCTGGCAATGAAGGAGGTTCAGAACGCGCGAGAGCGTTCTGCGAATGAATGGGTTCAATTGTTTCGAGACGCTCATTCACAGCTTCGGCTATGTAGCATTCAACAGCCGCCTCAATCTGACCTATCTATCATAGTGGCCGAATGGATGGGCGAGGCACGTTCGTAAGGAAGATTGCGAGCTCCGCAGGACTTGAGCCTGGATAGTACCAAGACGGTAGACCAACATGATTCATATCTATCTGTCCTTTTCAAATTTCTTCCGGTACCATTGTGCACCCATCCTGTGCTCCACATAAATTTTTGGCCAGGTCATTGAAAAATAAGAAAAGAGACTTTCTACTAAAGCATCACTAGTTGACGCGCTCAGGGAATAAATGACATGGCTCGTGCGTCAATTTTTATCGATCATAATCTGCTTTCCAGGGGATTTGCGGTGCGGAGTTTCAGCTTGTAGGGCGGAAGCTTATTGTACAACACCCAGATGTTCAGCCGGAGTTTCCCAAACAGTCTTACCGAGACAAGTCCCATTTGCTGTGCTATGCATGGTCGGTCAAGCTGAAGGGTAACGCTTAGCTTGATCGCGTTGGCCGGGAGGGAACTTCTACTGTGGTCCCACCATTGCAGGATTGTTATTCCGTGACCTGACGTGCTGGCAGCAAATAGCGAGTTGATAGACGACGCTTGTCCCACCCAATCCCACATTATGCGAAGCCAGGCGTGCTGTGAGGGATCAAAGGATGCAAGTAGCCCACAATTTGTGTGGAGCATTCGGCTGTGCCCAGGCTGCTTCCACGCATGAAGAGGTCCGAGAGTGTCCGGGATCATCTTTGTGTTACGCTAAAAGCTGACATGCAGGCGCGCCGCGTTGAGACTACAATTTTCTACTTACTAGTATCCTCGCCTGGATCTTCATCACCAACTCACCACTGGTCGGCCTTAACGACGTCACTTGATCATTCACTGCACTTATTAGGCTGACAGGCACGATAAGAATGGACCATGGTGGTATTGAATACCCTCACAGCATGGAACTACATACTCCTGCTTACTACCTCGATCATTTCATAGATACTTTGTATAATGCGATAAAGTACGCTTTACACTCATCCGTGGGCTCCATAAGCAACGTTCGACAAATTTTTTACAAGCTGTACGAAGCCGCTTTGTACCAAGACTGTCTCTAATACAACGCGCCTGATGCTTTCAAACAATATTAGTATTACCGCTCTGTACCTCTACGTCTGACGTTACTAGAATCTTGGACTTGCCGTGATCCCCGGCTGCTGAGACCAGTCCGCTGGTTTGACTTGAGACTGAGGGCGGATGGGCTGCATATTGTCGCTTCATATTGTAGTTTCTACTGTCGCTTCCTGGCTGATATCCAGAGCGAGAGCGCTTCGAGGTCAAAGTACGCTGACTCATGATATGATGATCCCAAAACGGCTTTAGAGGTGGTATGCTGCCGCAAATAATGATAACGAAATCTTCGGCTCCGCTCCATACGACAAGATTGTAAGTTTCCCCTGACTCGATGTTAATAGTGTTCTCTACGTCGGCTTTTTCAACCTACAAGTTAGATCCGAACGAGCGGTCAACTCGTTAAGATAGCTGGTCTTGACGATCCCTGCAATCGCTGCACTGTATCCACTCAGTAAAGGATTGATTACTCTTTGATGCTAAGCACTTACAACATTCCGAGGCCTAGTAGAACACATAGATTTATTCTCTTCTTAAGTCCCATGTTGAGATTCCAGAAGATTGTAGCAGGGAGCAGGGCCAGCACGACATCTGCTGCTATATTTTCCGCTGAGGAAGGCGTCAGTGAAAGGGCTAGGACTTGAAGATGCCAGCCTTACCCCCAACGAACAGGGCAAAGTCTTTCTGAATCCGAGGGTTCCAGCATTTGCCCGTAACGCTATGATCCCATAAAGCCCTTGGCGGGTCGCATTGAACCACGGTCAAGATGCAATTGATGGAGTTGACAAGGAGTGTCAAGATCATGACACCCCATATGATCCATCGTCGCCAGAAGGTCTTCGGGCCAAGGAATCTAAGGATCAAGCAACCTACTGACGCTTTGCCAGTCACATATGAGAAGATGCCAATATCTTGCATAACGTAGTTCAGAAGTGCAACCTTCGTGATTCGATCCACTGGTACATCAGGCAAGTGGCGGAATCCACCGAGGGTTGACTGCCAAGTTACGAGCGACGCGATGACTCCAAATAAGACCTGATACCACTAGTGTGAGCCAGCTTTTGCCAAAGCATCGATGAAGAACTGACCAAAGTAACGAGCATCAGCCAGTCGTCCACTCCAGTCATTCTCATCCGTTTTCTTGTGTAAAATCTGGCCGCTACAACGACAGTAGCAACGCCAACCTGTGTCCAGTAGACTGCTACTGCAGTGGGACCTCGATCCTCGAAAGTGTGTGGTGCACTAGCCGAGAGCGACATTGTTTTAGGCGACAACCTCAGCCAGTATCGTAAAACTATTTCCCACGCTTTGAGGACCAGTCAACAAGAAAGGTTGATGAAGATGAAAGAATATAATCGCCAGTTATGCAAACAGGAGCTCGTTGGATTAATAGACACGATGTCCAATGCTAACAATGGTATAACAGTATGACCGCTCACACCCTCAGATTTCATAGCTCCATCTTAGCCGCGCCGCCTGCGTGCGTCGTGAGAGACTTTGAGAGCCAACATTAGATCGTGGGCTGAAACGCAACACCCCTGCTTTGGAGTCTCATTGCAGCTTCTAGCGTACCACAGCCTCCGAGCGGGACAAGCTGTAGCGCCCACATTATCCGAACGCAGTAACCATGCTCCGCGATGCCTTGCATATGCAAAGCACTTGAGCACGTGCGAGTGGATTCTTGGGTCAAAGCGGAAGAATCGATTACTCAATTGCTGAGCAACCACATCAAGGCGGAATCCTTCCGTCTAATTGCGCTGCCGCTGTTCACTTATTGTCAGGTATCGCTCGATCGTAACATCCCAAATCAGAAAGCGACCATCGGCCCATCCCACAACCCGATGATCTGCAGGAGCAGGCACAGAAGAACACACAAGTTGCAGGCAGCATTGAGCTCGCTTGCCCTGAACTACCAGTCCTCATAGTGAAAGTACCAATACCAGGATGCATGGAACATGCCCCCAAGGACCTGCGGAGCTACTAACTAATTGGGCTTAGCGCTTATGCACCTCTAAGAGTTATTATGCACTTTCGCCGGTTTCACACACCTTCAAATATGCTTACACAAGCATCTACTTGAAAAGGGGCTTGCATTTTCGACTTTCTGGCATTCTAAGAGGTTCAAACCCCCCACCCAAGCATCTATGCGGCAAGGTGCAGCGTAATCATCAAGACGCGTCGCAGTAGATGTAAATTATAATCACAAGGCTATGGGCGCAAGGGCTTTGAGGATCAACCTCTTCCACATACGTTTGAGCTTCGAATTCAGAGCGGTTGAAGTGATTCCCATACACGAGTAATTCTTCTGCATTCCATCAACGATAGCTTTGGCCATGGACGCATTGCTTGACCAGATCAAAGCCAAGGCTGCGACGGTCGACGAGACTGGGCGCAGGGCCATTCTCGACAAGCTCAGGGACGTCGCATATTCGATTGAGGCCCCAGAAGACACAATGCAGAGGATTTTATACCAGGTAAGTGAAGACTGGAAATAATCGCCGGCAAGTAATCTCTTACAGTCTCCATTGCGAAGTCTATTGGAAACTTTCTCTTCCAGAGATGACTTCCAATTTGATAATCACTGCGCTAGAACCTTCAAATTGCAGTTATCAAAGTCGGAGTGGATCTGAAGATCTTCAACTCTTTAGCGGAGAGCCCCAACGCTCTGGATGTTGAGCAGCTCGCTGGAACGCATCACGCCGATCCTTTGCTCCTGAGTAAGCTTTAGGCGTAGTAGATAATATGAATCAAGGATTGTAGAGTCACTGACATCCTTCTAGGCCGCGTGCTACGATACCTTGCATCTACGGGGATTATCAAGGAAGATGCAAAGGACACCTACACCGCCAACAACATAACTAAAACATTGGCGATTGAAGGAAATCAGTCAGGGATCTATCACTAGTAAGCCACCTACGCCTAAAGTGGAGCTGTCTCTCCTAGTTCATAGACCATGCTCTCTTGGTGCGAATCTTGGGTGTAAGATCCCAAGAGCAAGACCAGATAGCTAACAATTAGTGTTCATAGTTTCGAGACCGTAGGGCCTCAATACCAAGATCTTCCATGTGTCTTGGCAGAGAGAAAGTATGAGAACCTCTCCGACAATACTCAAACGGTCTTCAACAAAACTTTCAAAACCAGCCTACCGGTGTTTCTATGGTTCTCACAGCAACCTGAGAAATTCAATCATTTCAACAAATACATGGGAGCCCAGAGAGTGGGCATGCCAACATGGCTCGATGTATATCCAGTGAAGGATGAGACATCGACTTGGGACCCTCAGAAGCCGGTCTTGGTGGATGTGGGCGGCGGTTTTGGCCATCAGTGCGCCGCGCTACAAACCCAGTACCCAGACCTTAAAGGCCAGATTGTTCTGCAAGATCTTCCACAAACCTTGGCTCACGCGATGTCTTTGCCGAATGTCAAAGTGATGGAGCATGACTTCTTCCAGCCTCAACCTGTCAAAGGTTTGCGCTGAGTAGTACAGTCCATATTACACTTGCTAACGATATGTAGGCGCGAAGTATTACTACCTTCGTAACATCCTGCACGACTGGACTGATGACAATTGTGTGGCAATACTCAGCAACGTCAAAGCTGCAATGGGCGAAACCTCTATCATCCTGGTTGATGAAATGGTTTTGCCGAATTTCAAGGCTTCGTGGCAAGCAACACAACTTGACCTCACCATGATGGCAGCTCTCGGATCTTTGGAGCGCACACACGAACAATGGCAGACCCTGGTCCAATCGGCTGGGCTGAAAATTGTGAAGATTTATCCTTACAACGTGTCGGTGCACGACAGTGTCATTGCCATTGCACCCATGGAAGTCTAAGGTCAAGTCGCAAGGTGTATGTGGGACAGGAAAAAGTCTTCATCGAGTGTCGGCGTGCTGATTTAATACTACTTCACATGGAGTCTATTGGAGGACACTCATCAAGGGATACTTCTGTCCCTTCCTCAATCGGTCTTCAAGCCATTTCGAAAGTTGACCCATCTGACCAACTGATCCCAGCTTTTGCACGAATGCGCAATACCAAACCCGACTACACCGTGAAAGTCGGGATCTTTCGCTTCGATTGTGTTGTCCGCGTGACACATTATGCTTTGCCGCAAGAACTCTATACAGTGCAGGACGTGATGAAGTGTAATGCTCTCCCCTCCATAAGAGGAATTATCCCCCCGAAGAATAGCTTCCCTCGAGTCGTAGACCTCGTAGAAGCCCCTTCGAAGTGTGTCCTGGCACCCTCAATGAGCCTGCGAAACCACTGGATAATCTTTGTATACATACGACGCAGTGCAACTGGTGGAAGCCAGCAAAGGTGGACCGCCGTGGGCTTTTGTCAGGGTAGTCAAAAAACCCATGATTCGCTGGGTACAGAGAGCTCCATATCAGGTCCGACTGTTCGGAGGGACGCTGGAGGAAAGTCCTGTTGGACGCGAAGACGATCGAAATGGGATCCACTGCCGAAGTGTGAGTTTCGCATAGACTCCCAGCCTCTTTGGTGATAAATGATGAGCTTCTGGCTTACAGTCGATCTCTGGTTTGTTCAGCGTTGTCTGAACTCTACCAACAACGAACCCAGCTAAGAGAAGTAGGCAGATGGATGGGAGATAGACAAAGCAGACTCGTCTCCATGGGAGGCTGTCCCTCCCTTCGGGGACAGATCCATCTCCCTTCTCGTCCGTATGTGTAAGGTTGTATCCTTGCCTTGATGTCCCGCAAAGCAACATCTTCGGTCGTCTTGGATGTGGAACTGTATCGAGTGACACCAATGTGGCACGGATTGAAACACACACCCTGTACGAGTAAGTGACGCAGCGTCACGTTGATTGTTAGCGGTAACGACAATCCGATCTACACATCTCCCCGCTTTCAATGACCATGCTCAGCCAAAGTGGGGCTGCGTGGTCTGGTCAGGGTTCGCGCTGATCCAGGTCACCACATGCAAGATGCTCAAACACGTTGATCGATGGCCTCCCGTCGCTGGCAGGAGTTCCAGCAGACTACTTCGAAACTACTTCGAAGTAGGCGGACACGAGGCCCCTGATTGGAAAAGATGACAGCTGTTCGTGCATAAAGCTCGAGCCATACACGGGCCGAGCGTCCATGAAAGGGGTGTCCCACCCTGGGTTTTGATTTGGCAGAAACTCGGCCGCAAACGCAGGCGCAAGACTCTCCGGGCCAATGGGCGGTTGACTTGCCAATGAGAATGTCCAGCATGACCCGTGACAGGCACTTCATAAATTGGGCAGCCTGCGAACTTCAGATCAACCTGGACCAGCACAGTGTTCGGCCTTTGATTGCACATTGATGAACAGTTTAAATAGCCCTAAGCACCACTAGTCCCATACTATCTAGCAGATGATGCATATGAGGATGCAAACGAAAATGCACCTGAACGACAACTGATAGCTGCAACATCGGCTACAAATCCGACCGGCCTCAATATTCCTCGGCATAGAACTTTTCATCGGGATAGACCACATCCTCATCGGCATCGTGCGCAGCTTGCGTGGCGTCAGCTCAGCTTTGCAGATGCTTTGCGACATTGGGAAGTGTGATAGACCTACATCTTTTGTATTCTTCCGCGTAGAACTTCTCGTCGGGATACACGATCTCGTCATCGGCATCTCGAGGCATTACAGCTTTAGAAGTGTAAGCGCCAAGATAAAGAAGACATTCCGCTGAGACGTTACCTCTTGGGGAAGCCAGCGGCATTGCAGCAGCATAGGCACTTAAAGCAAGAAGAAGCACTTGAACCAACTTCATGTTCGACGGTGGGCGTAGAATCTCGAAATTCGTGCGGGATAGATTGGTCTGGGTGTGATTCCTTGCGATGGAATGTACTTTAATAAGTTCTTCACAAAAGTAGGATCTCTAGTTCAATCAAGTGTCATGGGATGCATGCATCCGTTTTCGCCTGGATTCTCCGGTCTTCTCGCAGGGTTGGGCGTCGTGATGTCTCTCGTTGTTACGATTGGTGCGGGTAGATGCAAGCACATAAGCGTCTGATTCGGGTCAATGGAACTCCTGTCTAAAGACTGGCATTGAATCCAACATGTGGAAGGATTCCGAACGCAGCGGTCGTGAATGCCGTGGTAGCCGTGTTAGACAGGATCGAATGGCCAAGCCAGACTGCATCCGCGGAAAAGAGCGGTCAGTGAGAGTGCTACCAGCTGCGTTATCTTGCTCTAACCCCTGCATGCACATAGAAATCCTGGACCCGGGATACTAGCATACACAAGCTGCGACTCATGGATCTTGCATCGATCTAGATTCGTCCTTGGGCCGATCAAAACCCCACTATTGAAACTCAGATGGAGGAGGCAGGACTGAGCCCACCATCCGTGCCGGCAGCGCCTGCATCCTCTCAGATGGGAAGTTCGCGTTTGCAAGTTTTCTAGATGCTGAGTTGCGAAGAGGTCGTTGTAGAGAAAGAGCAGCTTCTTGTTGAAGAAGAATGTGGAAAGAAAAACAACTCCTCAAGCCGGATATTATCGAAAAGGCTCAAGATAGCACTCTCGTCGCACGCTTTCTTGCTTCATGTCCTTTTGGTTTTATTATACACCACATGTAGTTTATTCTCGATCTTAGTTGGGCGGTCGCGATGCGAGCATCCCAGACATGGTAGGCCACCACAAACTCCATAGGGCCAAAGTCGGCTGACAGGACTTTAGCTATTGAAAATTTGGCCGTTGATTTCAAGAACCAGCAATTCATGACTATGCATGAGAGCCCCTATGTTGGAGTCCCAGCTGTGGATATCGATCTAGCATGGCAAGTGTTGCTAGCGGATATCAACATTCGAGTCACAAAGGAGGAGCTGGATCGACATGACCAGATGTCAGTCCAGCTTCCAGGAGGTGGACACCTTGCTTGGTTGGGAGTCTTTCATCAACTCCACTGCACGGTCAGTGCATATCCCATGCCTTGATATATCGCTAAAATTGCGGATAGAAAATGCTCCGCCGACTTAATTACAGAGAGGTCTACTATCCCAACATGACAATCTCTCAAGCTCGAGACTGGCAGGTGCACGCGGACCATTGCATCGAATTCCTACGAGCTTCCGTGATGTGCTATTCGGACACGACATCGTTGACAACCTTTAGCTGGGACCAAATGACCTCCAAACCTATATTGAGTAACGAGAGGCCTCTTCATAGGTGTATGGACTGGCAGAGCCTTCGACAGTCTCTTCGAGATCGGGTGGTGGACGAGAAAGAGCTGAGAGGTATGGCATAGTCGTTGGAAAGGGTCGTGGACATTGCTCCTAGGGCAAGCATACTCAATCATGGCGCAGGTTTTCAGCGCTGCATACCGTTACTTCCCTGTGTCATACAGTCGATCTTGATTGTACTCTCAATCAGAGATCTTTCGCCTGCCAGCCATTTACCAGGCTGATTAGATGATTCCAGTCTTTGCAACGGTGCTGGACTCCAAAGCCATGAACACCACCTGCAATTTCATCCTTGATTTCGAAAGTTGTATCTGCGTTACACATCAAGCTCTGCCTGAGCAGATCGATACAATGGCGAATGTGAGCGGGTGATGACATTGGACCCATGTCTTTTTCTCCTAATTTTCTACCATGGAGCGCCGCTCCGTAAGCCTGCCAAAAGCCAAGGCGTATGCCGTTCTAAGGGCAATTGTCAGCTAAGATGGTGCTTTTCAGTAGAGGCTATCTTACCAAGCAATGTAGTTGGTGGTAGACCGATAATGTAGAGCGCTGGGATGGTTTCGCGCTGGGATGTCTAAAGAAAGTTCCGTGCTCCGGGAACATGTCCAGCCAAGCTTGATTGCTGCGGTTTGACGAAGCTTGGGCAAATGTTCGATTGTAAATAAAGTATTGATTAGTATCATTCACTACTAGAACATGCTGTTAGGATTATTGTTGATGATTGTGGATAAATCGCTTACAGGCATGCCCCTCGCGATTCGATGCACTAAATCGTCCTGCGATGAACGAGCCGCCAACGATAAGTCCAAGAATAAATGTAGCAGAAAGAAACCTTAGTGTTCTAGCAAGAGTGATAAGCTGTGATGCAGACCCCGAGCCTCGCCCGCTAATCTCATGAGCTGGGAGCAGGCTATATCTCCAGGAAGACATCTGTGATAATTGTTGACGAAAGAAGGTTGACTCGAGGGAAAGGAATTTGACCCATTCAAAGCCTAGAACCGTAAGCCTGTCCCATGCGGCAGCCGCACAAGCAGGGCCATTCGGGGGCTACCCGTACCCGAGGTTCCACCGGTCGCATTCTTTTATCTCTGGTCACTTCTTAGGTGGCATCAATGGTCTTTGACTCACACTTGGTTGGAGTCGCATTTATGTCTGTGCTTTGTATAATGACACACCCTAAAACTGTCAACCACACCGTTCATTGCATCTCGTACTACTCCGGTGTTGTTTATGCAGACTATGTACTCTCGCCGCGGAAGACTCCACATGCTATCAACCTTCTTTAGAAACGGATATCCGATGTAAGCTCTTTCATTCTCTTGATCTCGCGCTCCACACTTTGCTTATTTGGCGCTTCATTCACTACAACGTCAAAGCTTAGCCTGAAATTTGGATCCCCGTATCTCGAGACAATCACTATTCGAATCTCGTGGCGTTCGCTTTCGAATCTCTTGCCTAATGATTCCCTTGACAAATTCACATCGAGCTGGAGTGAGCTCGCTTCGTGTCGTGTAAGCCTCTTCATTCAAAGAAAGAGTCGCCCATGAGATTCAAGCGAAGAGAGCCAGAGATGGGGGAGACCCTCGAGGTCCGTCCATTTCCGTCTTCGCCACCGAGCGATCAACCCCGTTTTGTCTCTTCACACTTTGCTTGAGACTGGAGAAAATTGCAACCGCGGCCTTTCCAGAGGTATCAAAATGCTAATTGTCTGCAAGGCTTTTTCTTTGCTTCAAGCCGTACTCGCTTCAGGACTATCAAGGTTGAACTGGATGGCGAGCATGTAGCCTGCAGCAACAAAAGCATCATGCTGTAACACCAGTAACAGATGTTTGACCGCTATAGTACGCTGTAGTTCCTGGTCTTCTTTGGGACGAGCTTTTATCGATGTCGAGCTGAAAGTATTCTCTCGGTACAGGAACTTAGAATTACGAGCAAGCTTGGCAGTCGGAGTAACCTCTGAATTGCTAGCACAAAGAACAAGGGCACTTCGTTCCTGCTCACACTTGGTGCTGTCCTTCGTATAAAGCTTTGCCAAAGTCGTGTCTCGTATAATTTGAGGTAAGTTGTGCATCTTAAATGCGGAGTAAGGCAACGAGTTGTAATAATTGCAGAATGCTGGATTTTTGAAGGATCTCACGACTGCTCGTCCCAGCTATATGATTATTTCGTAATCTCGATGGCGAATTTGTAACGGTAAGTATTGAGAAGACATCCAGGGTGAGTTCGAGGGAGCGAAGAGGCTTTTTCACCATCTCCGTGAGCGCGCTGTCTCCATGATCTAAGAATTCCTGGCGAGTTTATTGGTAAGATTTTGTCTGATGCGCATGGGCTTCGCTTTCTCTCCCTCACTCCTCGTTCTGTGCGGTCAATCATACCCTTCAGCAGCTGAGCAAGATCTCCCGTGACAATCGAGGACCAAAAGGGGCCGGAATTAGGCTAATATGCTTAACTGCTTTCGTTGTGCCAGAAATAGCAACGCTTTTGCAGATCATGGGTCGGAAAAATGCCCCATATCTGGTACCAGATCAGGTATGTTCATCTTGCGGAGTCTGCATTTTCCAGGCTAGACACAAATTGAAAGCCTACCTAGCTCTTGGAAGGACTCTCAGAGCTCCAAGGCGCTAAATATACATTCTATAATGATCTCGATGACAAGCAAGTAATTACCTCCACACTCGACGTGTGTCTGCGACTCAAGTGCTCCTCTGCCTGCCTGGGTATTCGAAGGTTATGCAGCCAAGATTGCATTTATACGATGCACAGCGGATCACGCATTGCCACTGTTCCTCCAGAACATGATAATTGAAAATAGCGGCGTCAAATGGAACGTGAAGGAGATCGAGTCATCACACAGTCCATTTATCAATCAGCTACAGAAAGTGGTGGAGGTGCTGAATTAGCTAGTTACTCAATTTATGCATCAGAAATGGGTACGCTTGACTGAAGAGTTACATCAATTGAAGACATGTAGAGTAAAGAAAGGACTTGTATTTGGTAAGTTTCTACCTCTCGTCCATTTGTACTCGAACTTTCGGTGCCCTATAAAAGGGTTCGATTTTGTGACCGAGCCAGGTCACTTCTATGGTTGCTGGTCTGTAACTCAAAGATTTCCTTACAACATGAAGGCGAAAAAACAGTGAGCCGTGGAAGCACCTGTCCCTAGTCGTCGAGATCACGCTCTTTTGCAATGTGGAATTTACACATAGCAAAATCAAAAGCACTGGAATTAAATAAGTTAGAATTGCTCCTCCGTAGCACGCGAACGCAAGACTCACCGCGACTTGCAAGCTTCATAGGTCGAAATACTATTCGACTCTGGCATAATATGCTCGCAAATGACTACCCTCGAACCCTGGATTAGTACTGGGTTCAATGCTCTCAGAATTCGGATCGCGTAGACGTTGGACCATTCATGAAGAATCTATCGTAGTAGAAATATTTAAGCTACTTTGATAGGCTGCTGTCTGAAGAAGTTATGGTCCGTGAACGTTGCACGGCCCTGGATGTTCGAAAATAATTGTGGCTGTCCGATGCTTATAACATCTGGCTCATCCTGCACTATGCAATGCATCCAAGGCACTTCTCGAGCAATCGCGATACTTGCACAGTCAAAGAAGCCACCTATATCTACGATATTGTCGATCTTGAGCAAATGTCAGTCAAACTTATTTTGGGACCGGGGCCAACACTGAGACAGAATATATCGCTACTGCGTATCGCCTTCATCTATCTGGATACTCAAAATATTCCTCGACGACGGTCATGTCCTTGTTGTGACCAACACTGAACCCCTGAATGGATACCTCAGTGCACTCTGACTGTCATCGACGATTAGAGAACTTGACAGAGTGGTATTCTCATTCCGGTTCAACCCATATTGTCAAAGCTATGACTGTCCGCGCGTAATAGATCGGCAACGGCAACTAGGTGAGGATCCGCCATTTACCTGTGAGATCGAGGCTTCTCTGCGTGAACGCTTTCCAATTGCCGGCCAAGAGCTTCTGAACGACGAAAGCAAAATCGAATTCCATTAGCACACTCGCTTGATCCGCCAAGCGAACCTTATATTTTAACACAGAAGGCAGTACCAGCACCACGAGATCTTGCAGCAGCACTTCAGTGAAGACCTAATTGCAGACCACTGATGTGGTGGAAGTTTTGGAGGCACAAAAGCCTTTAAGACTCATTGGAAGGAGTAGAAGAAGGAAGAGGATCTGGAGGGAAAAGCTTGAGTGGCGAGGATTCGAGGAAAGGGTACTTATTATATGTTTTGGAAATCCTCGGAGCTCACTATACAGTATTTGTCGCCTCTGTTCCGGGATGTGCGCCAGTGGCGGGCATTGTCATGACGTTCAATATCTGCATCTGTGCTTGGATTTGACCATATTTTGCTAACTCTCTAAGTGCGGAAAGGGTGATGGAGAATTCTTCTAACCAGGCCTCACAGCGGGGCAGCGCAGCATCCTCTACCTCGAGACCCATCTTAGAATGCTGAAGGACGTCATTGCCAGCAGAAGCAAAGTCGGTGTTTCCAAGAAGCTAGAATCTCACCCTCTTAGTCTGCAAATACTTTGCAGATCAGCCTGCCCAAATTCGGTCGGGGCCAGCATTGATTCGTTACTTTGTCACATGAGGCCAGAGAAGACCAATCTACCATGCTTTGCGTAGGAGCTGTTTCTTATCTCATTTCTCTTCCAACACTCCACTCCCTCTATTCCCAAAGACGTTGCATAAACAGGTCCAAGATTCATCTCCGGACCTTGAATCAGTGGGTTCGCTGTATGTTGCGGGATTCGAAAAGCTGTATCTACGAAAGACAAAGTAACGATGTCCAGAGGTAGTAGGCATCCCTGATCTCCACATAGAGTTGGCCACCCTCAACCTATCCAGCATGCCCAAATAATCGTGTATTCACATAATGTCATGATAAGCCACGGGACTCCCATCCCTCCCCGCTTGCAACCTCTTCCCACACGCCACTCCTTCCGTGGCCTCATTAAACCATCCGCCCCTTCTATAACCAGTTCGGCCCATTCCGGCACATCGGGCGGTGAAAGCATATATCTCACCGGCGTACTGACAGCCCAGACCAGCGTGAAACACTTCAATAGGAGCCCTGGAAAGGAGAACTGTAATGGTGAGGGATGTCCCGAAAGCCACAATGGAGAGACAAGGCGCTGGAAGAGTGGCACAGAGGCGTAGAACACGTATACCGAGCAGAAGAGGATGTTGGGTGCCAGAAGACGTGAGAGCAAGGAAGCGCGCTTGCTTCGAGAGAGTTCGTTGAGCGGAGAGGCTACGGTACCGCTGACAATAAAGGACGGGGTTTCGGTCAGGGATGGTAGGAGGGAGCGGATAGAGCGGTAGGCGCCGTCTTTCGAGAGAGATTAGTGTATTTTTGCTCACTGACTCTTAAAGCTAGGCTGTTGGATGGAAAACGATGCTCAAGCTTCGAGAGATTACAAAATTACGAGAGAGAGTGCTTTCAGGTATGTGACGAAAAATGGTATGCTATAGGGCACTTACACGGTGCAGCCCAAAATTCTTGAGCCGAAAAGTTAGACAAGTGTGAGAGCCCAGAATGACGATAGGCGAGATAAGTGTTGATAGTCCTAGTAACATGGAAAGCTAGGAGGAGTCGTTGGCTCCAGATAATGTACGATCGATACTTCGTGGAGCCATGATTGGACACGTCGTCAAGACTGGTGGAGGTAACCAAAGCCGAGGGCAACATGGCCATAGCCAAGATGGTTGTTATGGGAGTGTAGTCGCGCAGCATGTAAATTCGGTTGACGGCTTTGATAAGGGGCTTCATCTTCGAAGTCAAGCGCGAGCTCGACAGATACGGTGCGAGCCGCCAGTGTACTTCATGACCTCCTTTGAGCTATGCCGATATTCAGTCAAGTCTGCGTCCCGTTGATAGAGAGCAAAATGAAACGTAATCGATGTAAGAACGACATTGAATGCTAGATAACTAGCGACAGCAACAAAAGCAGCAACAGTAGGCATGAGGGATGCAGCGAAAGATTTGGCACTTACCCATCGCATACGCTGCGCCGTCAAAGCCTTTATTGATTCCGGTGCAAGTCCCACCTGCAAGGGCTCGCGCGCAAAGACAACCTCCCAGCCTGCGCCAGTCAATAATGCCGAGCACATATAATCTTCGCCAGTGTAAGCCAGGGGCCAGCCGCCAATCTGGTTTAGGGCATTGCGCCTCGTAACATAGCCGGTACCAGTACACATAGGAGCACCGAGACAGTCATTGAGAACCCCTTGAACAGTACATCCCACATCGAATTCCGCTTGCTGGCCCAGCGGGTCTGATACGGGGAGATTGTAGTAATTCTGGAATGCGAAAGCGTCAGCTTTGACTCCTTGCCAACTCTTCGTATTTTGATATCCAAGAGCAGGGTTGCTGGTTGCAGGGTATCTTACCTGTGGACCGCAAACACACGCCACGCGGTCGTTCAGGATGAGGTGCGGGACCATCTTCCTCAGCCAGTCCGGATCCACAATCATATCAGCGTCGAGACCAGCAAGATACTCAGACCCTCCCCCCATTTGCTGGCTAGCATCGATGCCGAATCGAAGATTTCCTGACTTGAAGTATGACTTAGTAATCCGATCTTTGGCATGCGATAGGTATCTGAGGGTTGGACTAGAAGTTCTTCGTGGTTCTAGCATCAAAGTCTCTAAGGCTATTTGAAGCGCTGCATCTTGGCGATCATCTAATACAAAAACTCGAAGACTTTGCCTTGGGTAATTCTGTGCTAGCGCTGCCTTGACGGTATTGACAACAATTGGTATCGGCTCGCCGCAGCAGGTGATCATGACGTCTACTGAAAGCGCGACTTCGCCGTACAATTCGTACCAAGGACGGGGCTGATCGGCTCTTCCACTGAAGAGGCCCAATGTGATATTCAAAGCCACAAGGGCCTCAGGGCAGGTGAGGAAGAACTCGGCAAGCATGGCAGTCCTGAGGCTCCAAATACTGCACGACCTGTCTCGCTGAATAAGGATAGTGAGGACCAGGTCGTAGGCCACGTGAATTAGCCATATTGACCAGCTTGAAGAATGAAAGATTCTGAACACGCCGAGACGGATCTCGAATGGATATAGATGGGGTGAGAACTTGTGAACTGTGTACGGCCCACGTCCTATCTCAGTTCTCTTGGGTACCGACATTGTAATGCGTTGTCGACTTCCACCGCAGAGCTATGGAGTTATACTTGCTCGAGCTAACATCTCGCATCTGGCCATGGAAGTGTCTCAGACATTATGTAAAACCCGATCGCCGACAACAGTGGACCGATCTTAGTTGTCAAAGCCGCGGGTCTCGAGCGAGCATCTCCGACCATCGGCCACATATATGCGCCAACGCTGTGAGGGACTTTATCCACGGGCTTGCTACCTCAGATATGCCCGGACTGTGGGGCCGCGCAAACAGGCGAAACGATCAGGCTCTCTGTACCAGCTTCCACCCACCTAGTACGGAGTCTGTGTAGTAGAAAGCAATTCAAGCCTCTACGGTGTCCGAGACAGCCATCAACCTGTAGCGTTCCCAGGGCATCTGGTAATTGAAGGTTCTCAACCATCAACTGTGACACCATCCCACAGCAGGAGACCACGGCGACCCGAGGCACAAGCATGCAGCCCAGTCGCCCCGATCAGAGCAGGTTTGACTGGTTTCAGAACTGGTTCCGCATCTTTATTCACGATAATTGGGCAAGATTGATCACTCGTGTGCCCAACATCAAGCTAGGTATCGTGAAAATTGATGCGCTACTACTTTTATAGTTCGCTATAACAAAATATAAACTTTGTGCTTGAACCTATATTAGAGTATCAAAAACTTATATTATCTAGAATTAGTATATAGAATTTATATATATAAAAACAGAATATTTATTTTCGATATCTTAGAATTATATTGTCTTAATATATAAGAAAGATTATATTTAAATATATTGCTTTGCAACTCTAATTTTCTATTAAATTTAATAAATAATTTATTCTAATATTAATTTCTTTTCCTTTTAGAAACAAATACTATTACTAGATTAGCTTAATATTATATATAAAATTATA
>JAABUS010003331.1_pt1 | contig 26451 bp, 23 predicted proteins | sample 5560161 | NCBI WGS metagenome assembly JAABUS01 (sample SAMN10711885, study PRJNA513376) | rock metagenome | isolation source: Antarctica rocks | place: Antarctica: Victoria Land, Trio Nunatak nord | collected 2016-01-04
ACCCCACTTTCCTTGATTAATCCCCCATCACGCAGCCGCACAAAAATGACCTTCAGCGCCCGCCCTACCCTCGCCATGCAAGACAAGCACCGCAAAGAGAAAACCTCCAAGAACCCCGAGCCAGACAGCGAGATCGGCACCATCTGGGTGGAGTTCCACCCCGAGCCCTCAATCGGCATCAAGCAGATGCGGACGTTTGGGCACCACATCCACGAGCATAACTTCCACACGGGGATCATCGTCACCCAGAACGCCATCACGCCGGCCGCGATGAAGATCGTGCCGATACTGCTGCCACATGTTGTGGAGACGTTTCAGGAGCAGGATCTGTTGGTGAATATCACGCATCATGAGCTGGTGCCGAAGCATGTGCTACTCAGCAGGGAGGAGAAGAAGGTGTTGCTGGAGCGGTATCGGTTGAAGGATGCGCAGCTGCCGAGGATTCAGGTGAATGATCCGGTGGCGAGGTATTTGGGGTTGAAGAAGGGCCAGGTGGTGAAGATTATTAGGAAAAGTGAGACGGCGGGGAGGTATGCGAGTTATCGGTGGGTGGTCTGAGGGATGGAATCTCGTGACGAGGCTTTCGGACGGAGTTGAAGGGGTTGGTCTATTCTTGTTGACCGTTACAAGGGAGGTCAAGCGTGGAGTTTCGGCGAGAGAGATGTGTCACTACTTGCATATCGTGGAGTCTGGCCTGCATGTAGACTATGGCAAAACCATGCTATGCTGCAAATTCACTCCAACTCATGTCTTCCAAAGATTTGGTACGCTAGGTATTCGACACTTACACGCATTGACGGAATGATAGTGGACTGTTTGACCAAGGAAAACCCTCAGCTAAAGAGGCAGACCGTCAGAGCATCCGACACATGGTACCCAGCGGCAGTGCCCGAAGTGGAGATCAAGATAACTGAATCAGCTCCAGTCTCGTGACTCCTCGAAAGTCCATCAACAAACGATTGTCATTCACTCAATTTCGAATATGTGTTGCAAAGCCAGATCGTCTGATACCAATGAAGCGTTTCCTGGGTAGTTATGTGATATTATCCTAGGATGCCCACATATTCACAATTGTAGGAAGCATCTGCGAATCAAGTATGAGGGCTCGTGATCCAGGCTTGCCAGCAATCACACGCCTGATCATCTGCACGCTCTCATGTGTCCCTAGCAACAACGATCCGCAAAAGTATAAGTATCCTCATCTTGTGATGCCTTAATTGAGCTACAAGCTTACACCGGCCTTCGGGGGCAGTCTACAGGACATGCCGAGTTGATGGAGGCTTCAGAAGTGTTGGAAACTTAGCCTGTCAATCAATCTGAGAGAGAACGCTCTTCTATGGAATTTCAGCAGTGAAAGCCCCTTTTCCTTCGAGTTCACCAGCGCCGAGGACAATTTATATCGCTCTGCGGTAGTCGCACATGCTTTGTACCGGTAGTCACACATGCTTTGTACTTAAGGACAGGGATGCAGATCGAGTAATATACTCTATAGATATCGTTGCATACCTTGATCTCGATCCTGGACAGCCTACCTGGAGAACCAATATTGAATGTTCTTGATGTTATGTCAGGCTGTTCAATCTGATTTCCCATGAGCTTGATATATATTCATGATAAATAGCCTTAGAAATAGCAGAAGTTGCTTCCTTACCTGGGAAAAGTCAATTGAATGTGATGACTGGTGGTATTGTAAGCCTACGCAGCCGGAGTCAAGCTCACTCCATTGTTCCTGGAAATCCGCTCTCCCTCCTGCTGTTCACACCAACGACCCTCACACCCACAAGTCGAGCACTCATCATTTTTCCCCTCATTGCAAGCACTTGTGCATCGAAACCTGCTCGTTCTTCTATCTTCATTGCCGAGCATACTGAATCGCCGGTCTTGTTTACATCCTCCTCACTTGGGGTAGGATCATAGATCTGAGCACCCTCACCTGATCTTCCCCCACAGCACCAGGACAACGCACATTACCGACGTACCTCATCCACTCATCATTGCAAAGCAGCTCATTGTGAAGGCGTCGTCGCGTATTACCTCCTTGTTGCAAGATCAGCGGCCTTGTCAATCAACCTCCGTCCTCGTCCCTGATCCTCATAGCGAAACCACCAACATTGGCGAGCTCAGTCGGGAAACCTCTTCCGAGTCCAAGCTGATCAGCTTCTCGACGTCTTTCATTGTTCTGCAAAGCGACGTTCACCAGCATGGCCCCTCGTCAAGAGAAAACAGGAGCGACCGAGAAAGCCCGCCAGCCCGCCCTCAGTAAGGTGATCGGCTCAAGAATAGCGAAGAAAACGAAGCAGCAAGAAATACCTCGCAAGTCGGTAGTCGAAGGAGGTAGGTACACATTAAGTAGTAAGACCATGAATACTGCTAATATCTTGATTCTAGATTCAGATGCGTCGACCGCTTCAGAGGACGTAGCAAAAGCAGAGGAAGCTCAAGACTTACTTGATGGCGGCTACATGATCGCAGGAGACGGCTTTCACCAGCAGAGTTGTCGCAAACTTACGTTCCAAAAGCATTCAGACTTCTTCCTCAAGGGCAAAAACAAGAGAGTCCCAAAGGACCCTGAGTACCACGAGAAGCTTAAAAAGGATGCTGAAGACTACTTAGTGCTTACGGAAAGCACTACTGTTGAGTGTAATGATGGCGAACCGCTACTATACTTCATCAAGGGAGGAATGACTGCAGGCATGACTGCAGAAGAAGGTACACGTATGAGAAATCAGACGTTGCAAGCTATCAAAGACCTTCTGGAAGTTTACCCTCCCCCGCCGCCAAAAGCGAACAACTCGCGTCATCCTGAAGGCTGTGAGGCGGAGCTTAAGAGTTGGAAGGCCAAGGGCATGCCATGGGGTGTCTTTGTAAGAGATATTGCTCACAATAGATAAGAGATCGTACTGATCGGGCTGACAGACATTTGCGTACTGGCATGAGCAAGGCGGCACCCAAAAACCTGCTATAGTATCCGCGGATGCCTGTCCAGACTCGGAAATCCAGCTGGCTGCTGTGAAAGCCTACATGGAGCTCACGGCATGGGAGCACCACCAAATTAGTGCATGGATGAAGGCCTTGCAGCCAAAAGCCTTTGAAGAACAAAAAACGTTGTACGAGAACCTTCGTCAAGCAGGCAAGCTTAGGCACCTAGATCAAGGGCCCAACGGGTGCCATGCTGCATTAGCCCTGTTAGTCAACGTGGCAGTAAATGCACATAAAGACAGGTACGACGTCAAGGATGGTTGGACGGAAGTCAACTGCGAGGGTCAGTTCAAAGGCGGTGATCAGGTGTTCCCTGACTTGCGTCTCAAGATACGACTGGAACCCGGCGACCTGGTCTTAGCACATTACGCAATTCTCGAACATTGGGTGGAAGACGTCGTAGAAGGACAACGATACTGTCACGTTAGATTCACGAAAGGGAACATACTCCGACCCCACACACCGAACTTCCGCTGCAGATTAGAAGGTTGCAATAGTGCCTTTAGCGAAGAGCGAAATCTGAAGGACCATCTCCGCCGCAGCACCAAAAAGCAATACCACGGCTTACCCCTCGATGAAGTCAATAGTCTCGTGAAAGCGTGGAGGGCCCTCAAAGATCAAGAGGAGCTACCAGAGGGAGATGTCGCAAGAGATGGAGCAGATGTGATACAATCCCACGACATGCAAGTCGATGCTGGCAAGATCGATTGGAATGAAGAAGAGTGCATAGTTCCTCGTCGGGACATTGATTAACGGACATCGACATGGATTTCCTTGAGATTCAGGAGGAATGATGCAAAGACTTCAAGGCAAAGACTGCTGATTGTCTGAGGGTCGTTTGTTTCTAGATGTTCTAGATAGATGCGGCAGAGAAGGAGGACGATTATTTCATGGTTTTGAGACTTCAAATTAGGGCAATTTTCTCTGCTTGGCAGGCGTCACAACGCCACAGCGCCACACAGCGAGCTCGATTGCAGCAATGTAACTATCACGGAGCAGATTCATGAATGCACAAAGGCAAAGGCTAAGTAGGCTTCGACATCATTTAAAAATATCCTCAACAGCGACACAGAAGACACATAGGCTCACTTCAGTCGTTATCATCCCAAGCCTTGAGTGACGATGGAGAGTGCTCCCTTCAAGCCTATTGTATATATCTCTAAACTTCGTGGCTTCTTCCGAAGTCTAGCAAAGAACCACAGCCTTATTTATGGTGTTGATGAATTTCTCCCATATCCCAGCCCGTGGCATGATCCACTTCTCGGAGTTCGTCGAAACGAATGCATATCCAATGCCCTCTCTGAATCCTCCTGTTGGCTGTTTCCCTTTTCATGTATGGGTCTCCCGGCTGTTGATTCTTTGGCCCATCGTAGAGCCGTCAACATACAACCTCAATGTGCTCCAGGGAATGGTGCATTACATGTTGCCACTGCCGTAAACTCCATCCCTCTGCACAGCGCTCGCAGAATGGTATCCAAAGACAATCCCCAACGCCACGCTAAACTTACGGACAATAGTATAAGATCATGGATCTTCTGGCGTTAGTCGAGCAGACCACCCACATCGCGAAAAGACGTCCAATGAATATGCCCTTGGCCCTCTGGCTGGGCTGCTGGAGGGCTACCCGGTGACCTTGTTACCTGTACCGAGAGCAGCGGTCCAACCCCGCCTGGCGATTGAGGGCGGCTGGAATCCCGGGTGGTCGATGCAGGTCCGACAGTCTTTTCTATTTCCTGCGATGGCGCTGATGCTGGGATCCCACCTATGTCTTGCAAGAGGGCGTGACTTCCTCTTCGACTCTCCTGCACGCGGTCTACTTCGGTGGGCGGTTCTGAGGGGGTCGGGGAAGGACCACGAGTCATGCGCAGTGTTGCATTGGGCGATACTATGGCAACGGAAGGGTGTCGAGGAGCCGGCGAAGGCTCATCCTTTAGTAAACCACCAACATCGAAGAAAGACATACGACGTGGGGTAGGTGCGGGTGTGAGAATATCTGTGGGGCTGGGCTGCTTTCCTGAATCATGCACCGCAGCCTTGAGATCGGTTTCATCCGTCTCGATAGATGGTCGTGAAGCAAAGTTCCAATGGCTGTTGAGTTGTGGAGTTACAGAAGCCGCATGAGAAGCTAGTGGCAAAGCCACTGGAGCAGGCCTGGGTACATTAATTTCGTGTTCTTCTAAATCGCGAGCTACTCTCATCCCAAGATTTCCAACTAGATCGGCGTCGCTGCCCCAATGACGTTGCGTGAGAGTCCTGCTTCTCTGCTGGTTATGTGACGTGTCTAGGCTGCTACTGCCGGCGGTACTCTCGAACCGAAAATGTCTCTTCTTTTCACCACGGTCCCGGATAAATGATCCCAGAACCACGGCGTTTGAAACAGCAGCCGCGGCAAGGATCTCAAGAGAGGCTAGAAGCGAGCGGAATCGTTGGTCAGAGTGCCGATCGATGACTCCAACAACGCGATATGTCGTGATCCCTACCAAGATGAGAGAAAAGCTGAAGAGCGAGACAAGCGACAATTTTCGCTTGACGGTCATGCTGGACCTCAAAACAATTGGAATTGGGAAGACAACAAGAAGAAGGTCCGTGATCATATCGCTGATACCCATTGTGATCAATTGCGCATGACCTTGGCGACAATTTGGTCCCGGATCTGGAATAACCTGCCAATACTTGTGAAAGGGTTGGCATTCCGCAAGCGTCGCAATTACTACAGCGGCGAAAGTGACCACCAGAAACCATCTTATGAACTGAAGACCAATTTGGTACGATCGCCTCCAGGCCTGTGAGGTGAGACGCTTGAGGAACTCGGACACAGTGAACTTGGCGATCCACAAACTGGATCATGGTCAGATCTGTTCGAGTAAATACAATTGGACGACGCATGACTTACAACGCCGCATACATAATTCTGGATGCCAGAACAAGCTTGCTGCCGATTTCACGGTGTTGGATATCCAATGGCGTAAGTCCATCTGTTATAGCATTGTTCGTACCCCACAAAAGTACTAGGTGCACGAGTGCCATTCGCCCCAGCAGTGGAACCAAGCTGAGTGCCATGATCTAAATTATTCAGAAGTCAGCTCTTTTCCTTGAAACTAGAGGACGGGACTATGAGGCATGTCTTTCGAGCAGATGCTGCTAAGACATATTTTAAGTTTCCTGGACTTTTCAGAGAAGAGTAAAGGATGCTCAAGAATTCACTTACCTGGTCCTCGCGGAACAATCTCTCAGCCCGTATATATCTTCCTGAAACCCGCACGAGGATAATTGCCAAAGCGAACCCAGTGCACCACCACGAGACCAACAAAGTCGGATTATCGGCGACCGCATTTCTTGCGGGCGGCGGTGTGGAGTACCATTGTCGCGGGAGAAGCATTTCAGCCGGTTACCAACCTCCGCAGAGGGTGAGCGCGAGACTGTTCTTGCTCAAAGATTGTACTATGAGCCCATTTTCCTCGTATTGGAAGATGATGGTCTAGGGTGGTATCAAGACAGCGATATCAGCTTGGACTGAGGGGACCATGTCGTTGACTATCTATCTCCACTCAAAGGCCGAGTTTGGTCTCCGAGTCCACTGTAGGGCGTGATATCTGTCCATAATAGAGGCAGGAAAACGCAAGCTAGAGGTAGAGATGAAGATTGCATGAATCATGAGATGAAAATGAGGTACGGAGATGAGTGCACAATGAGAGAGAAAGTAAGAGACGGTCACGGCATACTTAATGTTCTGACATGGCAAGCGTGGGCGAAGTCGTGATAGGCACGCCCCGAGGGGCTAATACTTCCGTCTGGCATGCAGGTATTTTTATGAACGGCCAGACTGCTTTCCGGCAGCGTGTGAACAAGTGTGCCTGGCTGACACAGCCTACTTTATGCAGCATAGCCATCCCACCTCAGAGCGACGGCCGGTGAGAAGCGGACGCGCTATATCGGTGATGGTGGGTAAAGTATGATAAGATGATCCCTCAGGCCAGCCACTGGTGGGCCGTTGGACAATGTGGGGATGTTGCTTCCCCAATCCCCATTTTGATTGAGGTGCTAGAGGTGCTAGACTTCGAATGCATGACATCTCCCTCTTTCGAACGACTTCATCGATCGCTGTGCAGCTGGGCGACAAGATTCCGAGTCTCACCGCTTCGGATTTGGATTCGATAGAGGTAGAAGCAACTCACTGGAGGAGTGATCCCTTGAAGCGGTCGTGTTCGCAACCATGATCATTCCATTGACGATCAAATCTCCGATGAAAACGAACGCGGTCTCGATCGCCCCGCTCTCACGCCTTACGTGCGAATCACCAGCCGGCGGCGCACTTGCTCTAGTGTCGCTGCCGTCGATTCGGCAGTACTAGGATCCCAAAGCTTTCAGCTGATGCACTACATATTGAGTGGCATCCGTGTGAAGAAGCAATCGCTGCAAAAAATGAAGACCTGTTCACGGCTATGACACTGAATTGATTGAGCAGTCGAGAACCAGACATATCGCCAAATGAATCTGGTCTTGGAATTGGGACTTCCAACAGCATACTAGTCAAAGGTGGAAGTAATGCAAATCGAGCCTCTGCAAAGTGGACAATGCCAGGCTATGCGAATGGGTCACTGCGAAACCCGCTTGTGATAGCTGTGATAGGCATATATAGTAGCCATAATCATATTCTTGTAGTGCAGAGCAATCTGGGAGTCACTACCTTTTCTCCAGAAGCTCGACCACCCACTCGGGAATGCGTTCCACGCCTTCGCCGCGTATAGCGCTGATAGGCAAAGCTGCCAAGGGCCCTCTCCATGCGGTTTCCTTGCCACTCGGATGGTCAACCATGCTCTTCAACAATGCTTCAAGATAGGCCTGGAGATGAGTGAAGTTCTCTTGCGTGCCCTCTAAATCGGCTTTGGTTGCGACGACAAACCAGGGTTTAGTGGAGATTGGTGCCATGGGTAACGCAGGGAGCGCCTGCGAAGACGAGGACCTGATCATAATCCCTTCATCATCGGTGGCGAGATCGCCGTCTTCCGCGGAGGCCGATGAGAGAGAACTTCCAAACGCTTTCCAGTCGACGATCTTGCCCGAACTATTGAGGTTGATCTCCATGTCTTTGGCTGCCTCGAACTCTCGAAGCTCAGACCAGAGAGCCTTTAGGGTCTCTACAGCATCCCTAGTACTGAGATCGACCACGAAGGCTATGACTTCCGCCCGCTCGACGTGTCGGAGGAATCCATGCCCCAATCCTCGATTCAAATGGGCGCCTGGTACCAGACCTGGTATGTCTGCTATCGATATTTGTGTCCTCGGTTCCCCTCTTTCATCTAAGGATCTCACACTCGGCCTGCCCCGGTTGTTGTCCAATATCATAGTCCCTATGTTCGGTTGTAGAGTCGTGAACGCCCAGTTGCCGACCCTCGCTCTGCTCCTGCTCAAAGCGCGTAAGAGCGTGCTTTTGCCAGCGTTAGGCATACCAACGAACCCAACATCTGCGAGGATCTTCAGCTCCATCTCCAGGGTCACTGACAATCCAGCGTCGCCTTTCGTCGCAACCTTAGGACGGGGCGTTTCTGTCGTGATAAAGTGCGGATTGCCTAAGCCCCCCATGGCTCCTGCAGCAAGCAGCATAGGCTTGTCCATAGGCTTGGAGAGATCCAGCGTGATTGGCGGATGAGGTTGTGCCATGGTCAAACTGGATTTTCTCGGTCGCGGTATGGAAGGGAATCCTGATTTTGCAAAGTCAGATGGAGAGGCCGAAGGATACACGATCCATTTCTCTCTCCTCAATGAATCAGGACTGTCACTCTCTCCAGTTCTTGGGGCATTGGCCTCGTGTATTCTTCTCTCTTCATCTTCGACAAGAGGATCGCATCTCGAGACTTCTCTGACCACTGTTCCAACGGGAACCTGTAGAAGCACATCTTCTCCCCTTTCGCCACCCTTTCCCTTCCCCTGACCATTCCCTCCTTTGCCAGCTTTAACCAACCTGCGACGAGCAAGCTTGTGCAGGCTTGTCTCCTCACGCACAGCTTGAATGTAGATACTGCCGCCATTGCCTCCGTCCCCTCCGTTAGGCGGGCCAGCGGATATATATTTCTCTCGCAAGAACGAGACACATCCATGGCCCCCTCCTCCCGCGCTGACATTCACTGTGCACTTGTCGGCAAAAATCGTCCGACCGTAATCTTCGGGTGGAGGATCCAGATGCGAGGCGAAAGCGATTGGACTCGGGATAGTTTCATTCTGCGCTGACGGGACTGTAGATTGATATCGTCTTCTTGATGCACTAATTATTGAAGTCAAAACGTGTTGGCGCGACGAGCCATTGAAACTTTGGAGGCATGGATAGAGAAATGGCATTAACGTGCCTTGAAAGCAAGCCATCGTGGATGCCGGGAGTCGCCTCGCTGATTGAGGAGTGAGAAAGCTGGGCTCTGCAACCAGACAACCCTCTCGAGCAGGTCTTCCACTGCTGTCAAAAGCCGTGTGATGTTGATGCAGCTCCAAAAGTCTTGAGGAAGGGTGCCTGGATTTAGCCGAGGTCTCGAAGACGATCGCAATCGCCAGTAATGTTGACGATGAGATGCATGTTCCGCGCCAACGTCAGTGGCATCGCAATTCACATCAGCGGATCCTGCTGGAGTAGTGAGTATTGCGATGAGATCTTGAAGCTCGGCTAAGAATCGTGCGTCCGCTCTCAGTTCAAACCTTCAAACCTCATGTCCTGACGGCGTCTACCTGAGCCTGAAACCAGGCAACCCGGCGCAGTGGTCGGGCGTCTTGTTCGTTCGCAAAGGTAAGCATCCTTGATTAAGGCAGGACTATGAGGCTCATCATGATTTGGGTAGGGCCCTACGCGCCGGGTATCCTACGCTTCCAGGTCTCCTTCCCTGTGAATTATCCGGAGTCGCCGCCTGTTATCGCTTTCACTAGCGATATCTTCCACCCTCTTGTAACGCCGTTGACGACGTACACACACTCTGCTGGTGTGCTTAGCTCTGATACTGTCAGCGCTAGCGATGAAGGACGCCTTCCTCCTGGAGGTTTCAATCTGAAATATGGCTTCCCAACGTGGTTTGGTCTGGCTAGACATGAGGGTACAACCACTGCGTCTTCGAGGGATGTGAGCGTTTTATGTGAAGGCGAAGACTACCAGCATCAAAGCTCTTCGGAAGCGCTTTCGTCGACACGTAGCGTACCAGGAGACCCACTACAGGCACCGTCATCCTTAATATGGACGAACTCGCGAAAGCATGACATTGCAGAGGTTCTTGCGTACGTGAAGAAGGCATTCGATGATGAGAGGACCCTGGATAACCTGCCTTTTGAGTCGGCGGGCAACCCCGGCGCTTGGAAGGCGTGGCATGCCCATCGGCCAAACACTGTGGAACATTCCACTCAGACAGAAGGTACGAGACAGTCAGATGAGTGGAACTGGGATGGAGTGTGGCAGGAAAGAGTTAGGAAAGGAATAAAAGCGAGCATCTCTGGCCCAGTCCTGTACGGTTCAAGTGCGAGTGCGAATGCGAATGACGATCCAGTAGGCTTTGAAACCTTTTACGTTACAATATGAATCTGACTATAATTGTAGATACGTTTCGCTGAAGCTGACAGTGAGCTCATAGAAGCCATCAAAGCGCAGGTCCTGGTCACAGAACGTGGATTTTATTGAAGATATATCGTGTCAACTGATTGTCGAGTCTACGTTGACCGACTGGACGCTTGGTTTGCTTGCATTCTCCGCTTATAGCTTTCATTAGCATTGTAATGATCAACCAATGCATCCATGCTCATTGTGGAGCAATTCTCGTATCAACGGATTACCGAGTTCACGTTGACCCGTTGGATGCAGAAGAGTGCCAATGCAGGAGCTCGCGTTGCACTTTCCTTGACATGAAATTACACCAGGTATATCTACAGTTCAACTTAGTTCGACACTTTTCTCTTCAACATCTCATTCGAACTCGCATTCTCTGTCTACAGCTTTTTATAAAACTTCATATCGACGAACTTGTCAACGGGTTGCCGAGATTACGTCGACTCCATGGACGCAGCGGCAACGCCACGTCCTCTCCGTATTATCAAGCAAGCGAACAATCCGCCGGCTTTCCTTCACGTGCCTAAGCAGCGTCGTACACGGGCAGGCTCGGTGCCAACAGCGCCGATGCCATTCGCCAATGACACTCGCTCAAGGGCTGTGACAGTAGGCAGCATGCAGAGTGGTGTCCCGAAATCTACGTCTCAGCATCTGGGCACCCTGAAGCCTTCCTCGACGCAACCTTCTCTGCGACAACGTCTGCTCTCTCGGGTCATGAGCGGTGTATCGAGCAAATCGCAAGTCAGCCATGCTGCCATGGAGCGGGAAATTGTGGTTCAACAGCTTGATGGCAACCATACCGGCGAAGCAGCCAGAGACGTTCAAGAAGTGGGAGGCCCAAGACCAAGCACAGCTTCAAGTATTGGGACCATCTCGACTTTTGGCGGCAATCTGGAACTTGCTCTGGCAGCCTTTCCTACGCCTCCAACGTCCACCGTGACATCCCCGACGACTCTATCATCCTTTGAGACCTTGCGCACGACAGCGACACCAGCGCGAAGGCGAGTGCAGCCGACCAACAATGCGATCCCGGGGGCACAACTCAACTTACTGCCAGAGATTGACCAGCTAAGCCTCGACGCCGGAAAAAGTGTCTTCGTAGCTGTTGAGATCACTGGGATTGTCAGGCCAACGTAAGTAAATATCGGAGCATCTCTTGCCCCTTTTCGAGCGTTTCAAGAAGCGTGGAACATGTCTCAGTTGTATCCATTGGCAAAGCATGCACCTCATTGACTGAGAGGAGGAATGCTGATTCCGAAACTTAGGGATGAATCCTACGAAATATTGGCACCTCCCAACGGTCTCGACATTGCCGTTGTTATCGACAGCACGTCAGTCTCCCGTCCGTCAGTATTATAACTAATAGCTGACATGCTCTCTGTAGCCTTTTCACATCGCCAACCGCATTACTAGGGCACTGCGAAGCTACACGATTCATAGCTTCCTTTCTGGATCCTACTGTTGACAGGTTGGCTGTTCTTACCACAAGACCACAAAAGACGGATCCGCCAGACTTTAACATCGTGTCGCCTCTGAGTCACACTAGTATACGTACGATCAAATCGGTTGTGGATACAATCGTCATTTCGACTGAGAGGCCCGACCCCACTGCTTTAGGGATTGCGATAGATTGTGCAATCGACCTACTTACCGATTTCACTCCTCGACCAGCAGACAGTGAACCAAGAGACGATGCCTACGGGCACGTTTTCGTTCTCACGGGGAACCCAGACGGGCTAGTTCCGAATCTTGTGGCTCATCATGCATGTACAATCAATATAGTGTCCCCTGGCAGCGTTCCGTGGCGAGGACCCGGTCCAGTAACATGCAACGGCTGGAAGCTTGGCTGTGCGTGTTCCAGCTCGCTGCCGTCAACGGCTCGGCGCAAACACAAAAATTCTAATAGCCTCTTCAACAGTCTTCGGGATCTGATCGCATATGCTCGTGGAGGTAGAGCATGCGGCAAGGTGACCGACCTCGTCCTAGATATTGAGGCTGGTCCAAGCTGCAGTATTGAGATGGTCATGGGCCAAAAGAACATTGCAGAGCTGCGTCCTGGCGAGGTGGTCACTGCACTTGTGAAGGTGAGAGTCGGGACTGCAGCGGCCAAAGGCTATACTCTGTCACCGTCGCCAGCTTCTAAAACGACAAACGGTAGCTCTCCGAGCTCGAGAGACTTGCTTGACGAGCTGGACATGATGCTGGGAACGTCACCGGCGCCGATCCTAGTTGCAAAGCTCACTTATAGACACTCACTATTACCGACGGGCACACGCTGCTCTACCATCGCAGCAGCCAAGGTAAAGCGATCTGTTCCTGATTCTTCGTCAAACCAAATTAATCCGAAATCTACTCCTCAACGAAGTCTGGAAAACCGACCAACAGTACAGAAGAGGCTGGCGTACTATCTGGCAACCCACCACTCTCCGAGACAGGCCATACTCGCTCTAACCGAACACTTTGGTGACAATGGCGCCCAGTCTTTCTGTCCAGAATATATCAAGCTTGTCATTGGAGAACTCAAATTCCAGGCACGTATGATCGAGCGCTTCGACCTTCCGAGTCCAATCCCGTCTACTCCGTTGACCACCCACAACACCTCGACCAGCAACACCTACGAGCATTTCGGCCACGGCCTCTTCGCCACCTCAAACTACAAGCCCCAAGACTGGCTCATTGGCGTACCGGACGAAGACTGTGGTCCTCCTTCCCCAGAGAAACCCGCTATACCCGAAAAAGCTCTCAGAGGGCCGCAAGCACACTACGGCCACCACAAAGCCGAACTCTTGCGCTCGGAGAGCAGACGTCAAGTGCCTAGGCCGTCAGCCCGGCAAGCTGGAGTGGTGGTCTCGACGAAGCGCTATTCTGGCATCTCGCACGCAACGAGCAAACCCTCGGTCGACGAGGTGCGGAAAATACAGGGGAGGGGCTTGGAGAGGGCGAAGGAGAATGTGGCGCCTTGGAGCTTGTAACGATTACTCTTTACCATTTATGACTGTTTTGCTCTCTTGGCTTTGTTACGACAACGACGTTATTTGTAGCGCTGCTTCATCGCTTTTTAGATATTCTAGACGAGTAACGAGATCATGATTGCTTGGCTGCTTTACGGCATGTTTCATGTCCTGGTTGGTGTACTAGTCAGCTCTCAAACATATCGTCGGGTCCGCTGGTTCGGTCCAACGGTTCTGAAAGTGAAAAGTTATGAGTGTTTACCTCCTCAGCTATGGGCTCCTACTGATTATCTAGCGCATCGCCATCCCTTTATTCCATTATCTTGTTAGTGCCAATCCCCCTTTAATCCAAGGTGATCAATCATCAACGCATAGATCCTTCAGACACTCACCTTTACTTACCATCTCGACACTCGTCAGGTTGATCAAGCTACCTCATATCGACAAATAAACAGAGCTCTTAATTCCTCCACAACTCCTTCCCCCAACGGAATCTTCGTCTCGCTAAGTGTGGCCACATTATTCGATTGCTGCACTTATTGATATAATGCGCCGTGTACGCGTTCAGATCCTCCTCTGAGCCTTCCGCCGCAGAAGTTGACGCCAAAGCCAGTTGCTTCATTTGGGGTCGGGATGGTGCTAAGGGTTGCGGTGATGTCCAGCCACTGGTGTCGGCACTAACGAGGATGACTTTCGTGTTGCGAAGAGCCTGGATCCTCTTTGATAATGCAACGGGAGTGCCGCTGGATCAGTCCTTCACTTAGGAACGAGAGCGCGATTTGACGTCATGCGAGCCAAGAGTCGAGTACGAAAATAAAGTAGGCGGAAACCAAAGACTTAGAAGCAAACGCCAGAGACACAGAAGCCAGAATCCAGAGATCTAGTACCTGAATCTTTTCCAAGCTCTTCTGCAAAGCTGAAGCCTTGCTTGCGAAAAGTGAATTGACGGAACAATGATCGAATTCTACTGTTAGATAGCCATACCTAGCTTCTTGCCTGATTGCGTTCATGACGCCTACCAGGAGGATTCGAAGAATCTAAAGCATCGCAACTTTCCTCAATTGACAGATATCATTGAGGAGTGAAACCTTCCCACAACACGGGTAGATACTTCGTCAGGGCGTCAGCGTCCACCGCCATATGTGGGACTAGCATCATTGCTATCAAGAACCTGGGACCTATGAGGCTTTTTCAACAGCACCCACAACTCCTCGGCAGCATCCTTCGAAAGCCTCGTCCTTTGGGACGTTATCAAAAGCAAGCGTACGCCGTGGACAGGCGAGGCTTTTATCGATGGAGTGGATTCCCAGGAAAGGCGCCACGTCGTCAACAGCCGGCTGGTAATTTCCTGACGCTAAAGTAAGTTTGATGTGGCACAAGCGCCTATGTGCAACCCTTATCTCGACTTCTGCGATCGAAGTGGACCACTCATTTCGAAGGATGGCTGACCTCCTAACAATTCATTTGCGCGTCTCAATATCTCCATTGCCAAGAGTCAGCAAGCTTCAGCTCTTCGGCAGCGTATGCAAGCCTACCTAGATAGACAAGCTTGGGGGCCACCGCGACTTCGACGCACGCTGAGTGAGACACTTAAGTATGTCTCACAGACCAGCAAGTTATTTCATCAGCCAATGGACATTCAAACCGATGGGATACGGCTGCACGTAATTTCAGCGACCGAAGATGCAAAATTCCGAATGCTATCCATTTCCAGATTCTTGCTCCCTCTTTGGGCGCGGGAACCCTAGCGATTGTTACGCAGATCTTGGTCCTGGCAGGCGCCTCAAAAGCCTCGTGTCCGGATGCCAGCCCTCGCTCCCCGTCTCAATCGAATCACGTCCCGCATCACGTCCCACATCACGCCACAATCCTGCTTTACTCAATCCCATCACGTTGTACCATTTCCGCGTGCTTAGTCTGCCCCCGGTTGCATGTTATCTCGACATGGTGTCCTTTCAACGCACACGGCACTCGGCGTATCTCGACCAAAATACGACGAGCCGAGGGAGCTGCGCACGGGTCTCAGTCTGGCATTCCGACAGGCAGGGTGATTAAGCAACAAGGGAACATCATTATCTGTACCACTTATATCCAGCATGGCTCCCATTCACCCTTCATCCCGTTTCTGTCGTACCAGCGACAGCGGAAGATGCTCTCGGGTCGTTGAGTATGCCGGCGTGGTGGTCCGAAGAGAGAATCAATGCTCAGGTCCGGAGCGAGTATGTATGGCGGGAAATAGCCTCCAAGCGACACCGCGAACAGCTTTATCGGCCCTTGGGTTTTGGCCAGGGATTGACTGATGATACGTATCTCGACTGGATCGTAAAAAGATGCAAACGTTTCTTCCTTATCCTGAACCAGATTGGTGCACCACAATTCATATTCTATGTGTTGGACAAATCCTTGGATGACGATGACCTTCCTTTGTCAAGAGATGCGTTATGGGATCTTAACCTCTTCGGCGGTAAATCGGAGACACTGGATAAAAAGTTCTACAGGCAGCAGTTCAATTATATTGTCCATGACCTGGAGCTTGGTGATCATGTTGACTACCGAGAGGAAGAAGTGGTACCGTTGGAGTCAGCGGCCAAGCGAAACAGTGTCGCAGGAAACCAGTCCACTGATAAAGTGTACATACGCGAGCGCGTGTATACACGGAAGAAGGTATCAACATCGGGAGAGAGTGGCATCGACAAGATACATTTTGTCATGCACGTGAAGGCCCTCCATGCGATTCGGCACCCGCACCTCGTCTCTCTCTGGGCTTCATACACTCAGAACGATTTCAGCTACATGCTCTTCACTCCATCTATCGAAATCACACTTAAAAGCTTCTTTGATGAACCGCCCAAAAGCTTTAAACAGCTCGACAAAGTTCAACGCCACGAGACCCTGCTGAAGTGGACCCACTGTCTCATATCTGCGTTAGCCTACCTCCACAACAGAGGGCTCACTCATCAAAGTATTCACCCTTCTAGCATATCCGTCTCTCCGGATAATACAATATACCTCTTTGATTTTGCCGCCCAAAGGGCTCTAGACCATGGGGAGACCTCAAACCCGTACAAAGCTGAAATTTACGATCATGCTGCCCCAGAGAATTGGCAGCGCAAGGCTTGTCTGCACGAGACAGCGCCTCTCAAGACATTACTCCAAGGTGGTGGCCGTACCATGCGTCGGATGCCAACTGCACCAGCAGTCACTTCTCGCTCCAACTCCACCACATCCACTCATGGACACGGAAACAATCGGTCAACGACCGGATCCTCGTCTTCTTCTAGCCAGTCGCGCCCTCGAACTGCCCTCATCACCACGTTTGCTCCCCCATCACTCATAGGAAACCCCTCATTCCCGGCCGATGTGTTCTCATTGACGACGATCCTTCTCCATCTTCTATCGTTCGTTCTTGGTCACTCACCAAAAATTTCGGCATCGCACCGTGGGAAACACAACCGTCTAGCGGGGCGCGGGAAAGCTGGCGCTCCGCCAGACGCCAGCTTTCATAAAAACCTTCCACAAGTCGGTACCTGGATGGAACAGCTTCAACGCGAGGCGAAGGAGAAAGAGCGGATCTGCCGAAAGGCAAAGGTCAGAGGCGACGGAGAGAATGCTCTCTGGGGAGCCGTGAGTGGTACGATAGGGGTTTGTAGGCACGGGTTGAGGAAAGATACTTCAGACCGCATCAATGCAGGGGATCTAGAGAAGGAGATCAGGCAATGGGTTGATAGTGGACTTGGCGTAGGGAGACGATGGTGCTGCGAAGGTGAGACGGAGGAGGTTATCCCAGGAACAAGCTTTGCCTCTGTTGCAGGGACCGGAGCCGCATCGGAAGCGGAGAGCGAAAAGCCAGAGAAGTCTCTACGGACCGTGAGCATAGCTTCCTGGGAAGGCCAATTGCCCACAGAGCGACGCGCCTCATCGGCGAATACGCTGGCTCCTAATCGAACGAGCATCATCAGTCGCAATGGGGAGGACTTCGGGAAAGAAGACAGCCTACGAAACTACAATTTCGTTATTCCTGAGGAGCAGGAGGATGATTGGCCTCTACGTACGGGGCATGAGAAAATTCCCACAAGGCTAACGCCTTTAGGTTCATAGCCACTTCAGGAAGGCAAAGGCGATTGAACAATCGATCAAGGAGAGGCATTTGTAAGTTTGTCTGGAGGTTCCACCGTGTTGCAACGGTGTCCGGTTCAGATGGTGAAGGATAGGAAGATACCTTGGAATGGTTCGGGGCAAAGGTATAGGAGGGATCCAAAATTGGCGTTGTTGTAACGAGGCAATACTGCTATTAGAACCACCGGAATAGTCCTTGAAAAGACTAGCGTGCGGAAATGCGTTGTTATCGTGGCAGCACACTACGTTACCTCAGAGCAAAGACTAAATCGAACATAAAGGGACTATCAACTCACGTGCAAAGCTTGGCAATCTTAAAGTGATTGTGGGACCTGGGCTTGTTGTATGCGTTGCAAAAGCCTTCATTTACACGTCACAAACATCCTTCTGTCCCGGAAGATTGGTCGCCGGCCGGGAACCCTGTGAATACATATACTGTATAATAGCTTCCTCGCATCGTTCCTCATCATGTTCACCTTCACAATCCCTCCGAATCCACGGCTCTTGTACGCTGATCTCAAACGCAATCTACACTCAAATCCGCCGGCGCAAGCCAACAAATAAGCCAGGATAGTTCTTCGTTCGACTCTGCTTTCGCCTCGATGAATTACTGACCGTGGGGCAGACCCAAGATGCCGGTTTACCTCGTGCATGGATTCCGCTGGGGCCGTGTGAAGATCCGACACCACATCATCCTCAACAACGTCGACGACGGCATGCCGGAGTACATCATGACACCGACAAGCACCAAAGCTATCCTCGAGTCCCTTGAAGTCAAGTTCCCAGATATCATGCGCGGGGCGCCGAAAATTCGCTTCATGGAACAGTACGATCCATCGGATGTCAGCTCCAACGCACAGAGCCAGCCGTTCGCCTACGTTTGCGACGCTGTCATCAAAGGCGAGCTTTCTATCGATATCGAACAGACGCGCTCGCACAGCATAGCTGCCAAGGACTGGCAGGCTATGGCCGACCTGCGCGATGCTCTCGCACCGGAGGCAACTTTGGGTTGGTTTGCCGTCTACAATGGGGACGAAGAACGCGCCGACCTGTTGTTCGAAGACGATCTTCGTCCGGTAGTACGTTCCTCCTTATTGGTAATGTGATGTTTCTATGCTAAACCTTCTCGAAGTCGAAGGGTGGGCGGAAGGAAGCCATCAAGAAGTTCTTTGGCAAGAAATGAATTCTTCATGTCCACGGAGGTCAGCTCAGCTCCGCACGTACGGTTCCGGTCGCATCCTTATAGGCAGTTAGTGTTCCCAGGATGAGCGGAATTGGGAAGCATAATCATGGCAGTCAAGATCCGGTTCTCGGATCGGCGTTGTGAATTCAGCAATCTGCCACTAGAGAGCTCTCGTCTACAACTGTCACTGGCATCTTGTCGTATGCGATGTCTTTCAGGCAGTGGCAAAGGTATGTTTCTATGTTCTTTTTGTCGCCTTGATCCCTACACGTCACTTACTGCAAGGCTTGCTCGGTTACACATGCATGCTGACCTGTCCAAGGGAAGGGAAAACGCTCTACGTGCAGGACCTAAGAAACCCACCTCTCTCGGCGGCTGTGAAGGGAAGTCGAAGCTGAAATACGCCCGATGCATATCTCATACTCGATTGAGATATCATGGCCACAAGTAAGCTCTAGGTCGTTGTGGGTGCATTTGTGAGCCTCGAGCATGATGCGGTTCGGATAGGAGCCGAACAATTGAACCGGGCATGTTTCTCCATGCTAAGTGCATCTCTCGGCCTTGTCTTTAATCTTACTCTTCTACCACTGCTAGATTCTGCTTTAGTTTTCCCAGCCATGCGTCTTCCCCTCATGTTTAAAGATGACTGGGGTCAAGCCCGCAATATAGCGGATGTACTTCCCCACCTTGTGCGGCTTGCAATGTACTCCCCATCCACATTGCAGAATGTCCCGTCAAAGCTTGACTTGATTACGCACATCTCTGCCAAAGCTGTCGAGCCAAAAGTTACGACGAAAGAGCCTATAATCATGGGAGCTCCCTTCTACTTCCGCTCTCATCTGGAGCTCCTTCTGCATCCTCCATCGCTGGAACGCGCCGAGGCACAGCAAGAATGTGGGTTTCTACTCTGCTCCTACTCGCTTTTGCCGCCATTACCCGCTGTCAAGATCCGTTCACGACTGCGAAAGACTCCAATGGGTAAGCTGTCTCAATTGCGACCTTGCCTTGACTGACAGCATTCCTCCGAAGAAATTCTCTGCCAGCATACTCGCCTGCGCGACCTCCAGCCGTCCCGCTTGCCGTCAGGAGCCCGTATACCAGCGCCTGGAGCAGCACTTCGAGGAATGGAACTCTCAATACCAATGGCGTGATCTACTGGTGGGCAAAAGACCCAACATTCGGCGGGATGGTTCTTGACTGACTGACGCAGGCCTGGGACGCCCCTCGGGTGGGAAGGCGTGAGTGCCCACGAACTCGGACTCCCGGCAGGCGCGACATCTAATGCTTTGTCAGATTGTTACGGTTGATGGCATACCCTACGAGTACCTAGGTACAGGCTCGCAGGCTCGCAGGCTCTGCCATCCTTACCAAACCTCAAGCCTGTGACACCTTCGACTGTCAGTTACGATTCGCAGTACTCAAATTTCACGTTCTCCGCAGGTCCAGTCGAGGTGACAGCCAGCTTCTTATCTTCTGTATTACCGAAAGACCTTTGTCGCACTTCCATCCCTCTCAGCTATTTAACAACGAGCGTGAGATCCACAGACAATGGCACCCACGATGTCAAGTTCTACAGTGACGTCAACGCCGCATGGGTCGCATCAGAATCGAATGTTACAACTCAGTGGTCACTGTATGAGGGTTCCAGTTCCATAAACGGCACTGGCAATGCTACCACAGGAAATAGCTCCTCTGTCTACAGCTGGTATACTCATTTCCCGATACGTATTGGAATCCATGCTGAGTGCCGAGCTGGGCTTGTATCCCTGCAGAAGTCTTACCAATTCGCAGAAGAAGCCGATTTTCCACTATGGGGTAATTTCACATATTCCTCGACTAAATCGACCGCGAAGAGTTTTACTTATCAAAGCGGATACTCATCAACTCTCAGATTCCAGCATGTAATGCAACATTCTTTGCAGAACGTCGTTGACTCAGACTACCGACCATTCGCTACCCGCGAGCTGGCTTTCGCGTATGCGCATGACTTCGGCCAGACTGCCGCTGCTTCGGTGAGATATTCAATTGGTTCTGTGCAGCAACCAATGATACGATACTTGACATCGACGGGCGTTGTACCTTTGCAGCCTTGGTGGATGAAATGCTACGGCGACATCTTCCAGATGATCAGCTTCCATCTCAATGACTTTGCCACAACACAGACTCTAGCCTCTCGTTTTGAGACCCAGCTGAAGCAGGATGTCAACTCGTACTATAGCGCAAACATGGCAATGGTATACAGTAGCAATACGCCTGCTGTCCCTCCGCCGTGGTCAAATGGCACCATGCCCTACAATGGCACCGACCAATACTCGGAGCAGTATATGTTCGACCCGAACAACGCTTACGGATTTCTGGAACCCGCTAATTTCAGTGGCATTGCGATACCGGATGTCCAGGAGGTGGAAGCTTATTACTCCATCGTCGCTCTTTCGGCTCGCCAGGTCATGGGTGCTTATGTTTTCACCGAACCGCCGCCTGGAGGATGTTCCAATTCAAGCTCGAACATATCTGAGCCTCTGATGTTTCAGAAGGAAATATCCTCTGACGGAAACGTAAACACGGTTGATGTCATGTACCCGGCTATGCCGTTCTTTCTCTACGCGAACCCCGACCTCCTCAGATACAATCTCGAGCCGCTGTACCAAAATCAGGAGGGCGGCTTCTATCCCAACCAGTATAGTATGCATGACTTGGGCACCCACTTCCCCAACGCTCCTGGTCATGTTGCGGGTAATGATGAGTATATGCCCGTAGAAGAAAGTGGAAACATGATCTTGATGACCCACGCTTACTTCAAATTTTCCGGCGATTCTTCCTTCATCAAGCAGCACTACACCAAATTGCAGCAGTTTGCGACCTACCTCATTAAATTCTCCTTGACCCCAGGCTTGCAACTGAGCACTGATGACTTCGCTGGTCAGCTAGTAAACCAAACCAATCTGGCCATCAAAGGAATTATCGGCTTGCAAGCCATGGCAAGTATAGCGACGATTGCTGGCGATCTGACGTCCTCCCACAATTACAGCTCCACAGCGTCGAGCTTCTACAAACAGTGGGAAACCTTCGCCATCGATCCATCAGGACGCCACACGTTGTTGTCCTACCAGTGGCGCTCATCCTATGGTCTCCTCTACAATACTTTCCCAAACATACTGCTCAACCTGAACCTCATCCCACAGTCTCTATACGACATACAATCCGCCTGGTATCCTACAACAAGCCAAATCTTTGGCATACCGCTCGACAACAGACACTCGTATACGAAATCTGACTGGGAGATGTGGACTGCAGCTACTTGCTCGCCTCAGACGCGGAGACTGTTTGTAAATGCGCTTGGCTATTGGCTCAACCATACGGACGCTGACAGGCCATTCACGGACTTATACGAAACCATTGATACGGGTAGCTACCCTGCCTCTCCATGGCCGATCTATTTCAATGCTAGGCCGGTGGCCGGCGGACACTATTCGTTGTTAGCTTTGTTGAGGCGAGATCAGATAGGTGGAGGGGCCAACCCGATGGCGCCTGTGTCGTCTTGAGCGGGTCATCTATTGTTGATACCTAAAATGCCAATCTCTTGGGACACGTTTTTACGGAGGACTAGAATGACTCCGAATAAGTAACACAGTAGCAAAGTCATGTATGGCAAATGACACTCATGAAACAAGCACCAATTACTTTGCATTCTGGAACAACGTATTGACGGACTGTTGATGGGTTGATAGACTAGTCATGACCCGTTGCTAAAGCGGCAAGACGTCAAAATATATCAATGATATAGTCGTAGTATCTAGAGAAAGCAACGAAGGGTTTCTGGAACACTTGGCACTGATATCATAGCACACACAGCTGCCAGGATATAACTACTTTCGGGTGCAGCAAATAGGATGCCATCTTCGTTCTAAGTTTTTGCTGTCTTCGAAATCTCTTTCTGCGCGATCCTGTCCGTGTCCGATGGCTGCTAATAAGTGTTTTCATGTGAGTTTCTGCTTAATGAAGAAAGCCCTCAAGTGCGACAGCTGCCAGGCGCAAGTGATACCCAGAACCACGAGCTGAAGCAACGTCCACCTCACCACCCTTGCATTCGTCGTCTCGGACTGGTCCCTAAACTCGGCTTCCCTCTCCTAGTGACCCACAAGTATTAGCACGCGTCCATGACCTACAACCAAACTCCTGCCAAGCGATAGGGGCTCAACGAACCCTCTGAAAAACCTGCTCCCGTCTAATATCCTGCAACCTAGCATTCAGATCCCTCACTTTCTGCACAATCTCGCTGATCTTCCCCTTATCCGTGCTCTCAATCATGCTCGTCTGCCCGATCGCCATATCCAGCGTCAATTTGATTCCCCCAGCGAGCTGCCCTCCACTTAACCACCCGCTGGCGCCAGGGTGCGATGGCGTAAAGCATATGCGGTGGTCGCCGCTGTCGGCGGCGCTGAAGGTGAATTTACCGGTGGCGCCCCCTTTGGTGGAGATGACGCGGTGGTCGTTGTCGAAGGTTTCGTCGACAGTGACGACAACGGAGAGGTCGTTGGAGACGGCGAAGGAGGAGGTAGCGGCGTCATGTTGTTCGGCTTTGTAGTGGCCTGATGATATTGTATTAGGGACTGATTATGATATGTAGATAGAAAGGGGAGAGGGCGAGCATGGGAACAGACCGACTACCAAGGTGTCTTTAGGGAGCTCCTCGTAGAAGCATTTTGGGGAAGCATTTTCGATGTAGAAGTACACCGCCTGAGCTGGGATGATGAAGCTCGAGAGGAGTAGTATGAGGAATGAGTGCAATAGCCGTAATGGCCTGCGCCGCGATATTTCCATAGTTGTCGTTGTGGTCAGGTCGCGAGATGTTCTTTTGCTGCTTGGCTCAATTCTGGGCAGGGGTCTTTGCGCCGCGAGTCCGGGCTTGACCTGCAAGATTCACCCCCCATCTCTATTACTTCATGCTTCTTCACACGAAGCAAGGCTATGATCTTAATTTTGCTATGACTACAACCGTGGATCTGAGCCTTTGATATCTGATCCCACCCATATCAGTCAACCCTAGCCCAACATGAATGCTGCCGACGTCAAGGATGTGATGGGCGATATGCCCATTGCAGCCGCTGCCCACCATCCACCAGCGAAGAAGCACAAGGCTGTTGAAAAGCGGCCGGGTGGGCTCGCAGTGATGGTCCCATTTGCGTACCCGCACTAACCTACTATAGATGGTATGACACGAGAGCTGTATGCTCTCTGGGGTGAAAGAGCACCACCAATTGCAATCACCGAAAACAAGTTTAAAGGACGCCCGAAATGGTCAAGCAAACAGAGAGTCCATCCATGGTCCGCTGTTTCCAGCTCGGAGCTTGTCTATATACTGACCATTGCAGGGAGCAGTCAGCGTTCAGCAATCCTGCTCGCAACGATAGCCTGATACTACGCCATTGGAAACGCCGTGAAGATACCGCCATTGCTTCTCTCGCTACACCAGCCGACTCAAATGTTGCCTCGGAGATGGACATGGAGGAAAAGGAGAGGGCAACGAAAGTGGAGCCTTACTACCCTTACGCAAAGTTTAACGTGAAGGTCAATGTACCGGAATATACGCAAGAGCAGTACGATTTGCATCTTCAGAGTGATGAATGGAGCCAAGAGGAGACGGATTACTTGGTCAGCCTGGCGCTTGAATATGATCTGCGATGGGTAGTTATCTGGGATCGTTACGAGTATCAACCTGCTGAGGAGGCAGCGAAAGAGAATGAAGACTCCATGGCTGTGGCCGTGCAATCAGCGCAGCGATCTATGGAGGACCTAAAAGCCCGTTACTACAACGTCGCCGCCAAAGCCATGGCATTGAATCAGCCTTTATCCAGCATGTCAACCACCGAGTTTGAGCTTCATGAAAAGATGACCAAATTCGACGCTCAGCTGGAGGCGACTCGGAAGAAGCTCGCCGAGACCCTTTTCGCCCGCTCTCCGGAAGAAGTCAAAGAGGAAGAAATCCTCCTCGTAGAACTCAAGCGCATCGTCAGCTCTCAGGAGAAATTCGCCCAAGAACGCAAAGATCTCTACGATCGTCTCTCCGTTCCCCACAGCACCGGAGGCGCCACGTACAAAACCAGCCAGGAGCTCCTGCAGCTTATGCAAACCCTGCTCATCCAAGATAAGAATAAGAAACGTCGCTCGCTGGCTGGTGAGGGCTCTAGCACGTCTAACGGTGCCACCACACCCGGCACAGGCCAAGCCGAACGCAGTCATCGTCAATCGATCAGCGGCCCGGCAGACAAGCGCTCCTCCCTTTCCGGCAATGCAGGCTTAGGCCCAGGTCAGAAACAGCTCTCAGCGAGGGACGAAGCCAAGTTCGGCATTTCGCACAACGAGCGCACGCAAACGGGGACGCAATTCCGGCATGAACGCATTAATAAACTCGCTCAAGCGAAGTCGAACGTCTTGTCTACTAAGATCGCAAGCGCTTTGACGGAGTTGGGGATACCGAATAGGCTTACTATGCCTACAGCGGCGGTTTGTGATGAGTTTGAGCGATTGGTGCAAAGCATCCATGTGCTGTTGGATGTAAGAAAGGTTAGCGAGAAGCTTGAGAATGAGATCAAGGTTGCGCGAGCCTCACTCGAGGATAACCAGGGGACGAATAACGGTGAAGGCGCGGCAGCTGCTGGAAACACCGAGCCACCAGTGGATGAAGATGACGAAGGGGATGTGGAAGGGGATGTGGAAGGGGACGCCGAAGGTGAAGGAGATGAGGCCGAGGATAAGGATGAAGTCATGGACGACGCGAAAGACGAGGACGAGGAGAAAGGCCAGGACGCAGAAGAGGTGGAGGAGGCCGACGCTGCACCTGCGCGTAGTGAGTCGATGCGCAAGCGGAGTGCCAGTGTCGTAAGCCATCTGAGCAACAAGAGCGGCCGAAGTACGAAACGGCAGAAGAAATAGGAGCATTCCCAGGCGGAGTTTGCCTAGCTAATCAACGAAGGCCTTCATGAGCGTCCTTTTGCTAGCAGGACCTTGGTCCAACATCACGGTCTGTACTTGGACAGTCTTCTTGAACTCATTCTTGTGATCTGGGGTGTCGTCTCGTAATCGGTGCATGAGTATGAGCTAGTCGCTTGCTTCATTCATCTCGAGCTGTTATTTGCCCGGACACCTCTCATTGCAGGGTACGAATTCATATCTATCGTCATATCACCATTCCCTGCAGGCTCGCGAGCGAGCACAATGTGTCGGTTGACGTCTAGGTAGGGAAGCCATCTTCTATGCATGTGTCCAGTCTCCAGACTGTCTTTACTTACCAGACGTGCATTATACCATTCGCTAAGGTACTCAAAACATAGCTCTGCAAGCATCACTACCCATAGTTCTTCTATCCTCTATAAAACTACTACCTTCGGTGTGTTTGTCTCACGGTCAGACAGAGCCACCACTATCCACCACGGCCAATCTCTCATAAAGAAATCTCGCAAACCCCGTTTCGAGTGGTCTCAAATTGATCATCTCCGCTGGCACCTCGAACGCCTACGATGCCGAGACCAATCCCGGGGCTGGCCGAGGACCCCCTGCTAACAGCCAGCCCCTGAACCTCCCTGGCAACCCTCCATTCTCTAACAACCCCCCCCCCCCCCCCTAATACGACACCCAGAGATCGCAGCCAA
>JAABUS010003335.1_pt1 | contig 26446 bp, 19 predicted proteins | sample 5560161 | NCBI WGS metagenome assembly JAABUS01 (sample SAMN10711885, study PRJNA513376) | rock metagenome | isolation source: Antarctica rocks | place: Antarctica: Victoria Land, Trio Nunatak nord | collected 2016-01-04
TGATCCTGTAGCCACCACTGATCCTGTAGCCACCACCGATCCTGTAGCCACCACCGATCCCGCACCTACCACTGATCCTGTAGCCACCACCGATCCTGTAGCCACCACCGATCCTGTAGCCACCACCGATTCCACTTCTTCTCAGGCATTTGAGCCTGTCGTTGCGAAAAGAAGTAAGTTATTCGCTTATACTGTTGCTTCGAAGAAACCGTTAGATGAATCGCACCCACTGATAATCAAGGTATTAGGCTCTTATTCCAACGGAGTTGCACTTGCAATCAAACGGATTGGCAACCTAGTTGATCGGGTTCAGCATTTGGTAGCTGGAGCATTGCAACTGGTAAATGGTCTGCTGGATAGTGGGGCATCTATCCCGGTAGGTGAGTCGCCCACCCCTATTACACTCTGGAAGTCAATGACTCAATTATTGTATGGGTTATTGGGTCCACGCTCTATGCAAGGTGAGCTCATTACCAACAGTGTCGATCCTACTATCGATGGTCGCTCACCGATTTCTAGCTCTGCCACGATGGATGGTCTTCCGGCTCAGAAACAGATACCAACTCCGCCACCTATCGAAACCGCCTATGTGGGTAATTCCTTTAGTAGTTCGGGGCTTTCTGGTAAAGGCAAAGGAACTGCTTCCCAATCGTTAGCCATGTTAGCGCTTTTGTCCTTCTCCGAGCGGGTGGACAATTATCTATGTCTTTCTTGCGAACCACTCCTCAAGTTGAATTCGGGTTTAAGCTCAGGGATTGAGCAACCCGGATAATACTCCTCTTCTGAGAAACACCTGTTGTCTGGTGTGACCCAGAAAGCGCTTTCTCAGTTCCATAGCTTTGGTCTGAGATGAGATGTGCGAACCTCATACGCAAGGAGTACAAGAATGTCGGCGCAGCCCGCGATACTAGAGCACAAGCCTCTAGGCTTGGTTTGGATCAAATGTCCCTATCCTGTATTGGCTCTTGGGCTAGAGAAGATATTGGGAGCAGAGGCTCACGTATACAGAGGGGTACATCCACCTACGAGGGTAGACTTTTCTTCCATCGTCTACTGTCCGAACGGAGAAGATGTCGCCTCGGAGATTAAAAGACTCCGGGATTTGGTCCCTGATGTCCCTAATCTTGTATTCGGTCTAAATGTCGACCCAGGGCTCGTCAAGGACGCTATCCGAGCCGGAGCTCGTGGCTTTGTTCATGCTGGGATGCCTCCAGCGCAGATCATCCGCGCCCTTTTTCTGGCTTCTAGGGGTGAGGTTGTAATCCCAAGAGAGATACTTCAAAGCTTGGTCGTGGAAGACATCGTACCGAACACTAAGGATCTCACGGTTCGTCAACTTGAGATTCTCAAACTAATTACCGAAGGGTTAACCAATGCCCAGATAGCCCAGCAACTCTTCCTCTCAGAATCAACTATCAAGCAGCATCTGCGTGCCGCTTACAAGACCCTCAAGGTTCATAACCGGACTGAGGCTGCAAAGCTCTTCCGGAGCAAGGTCTGGTAGATGAGGACGAGAGACTAGTTGAAGAGAAATTAACCTAATGGTAGCTTGCCGAGGTAGGAACAAAGTCAGTGTCCAATGACAATATAGGAGGTGTGTGCATCATGTCACACTTTAGTGGCCTTGGGTGAGACTTTTCAGGCAAGGGATTAGCACTTGAGTACCACTTCAGGGTTAGTATCTGGTTAGACTTTGTACTGCTTAAAGTACGTTTTATGCTTGTCGAGTGCCCAAAGTTCTTCCATTAAATAAGTGAGAGCGTATATTGGGGCCTGATGCTAAGAGAGAAGGTTACGCTACTAACTACCTGGGAGTACGATGGGCCACAGACTAGCAACTGAACAGGGCCTTAGTACCCAACAATTACGCGTAGTTACGGACCGCGAAGGCAAAGCTCTCAACGTAAGTTCAAGATTGCCGGCTCGCTGCTGTCACACCGGTTTTCCCGAATATCTCGCCTACATGTTAGCTCTTGCACCTACCTTCCTCGCGGGTTTGTCGATGCGGCGGGTGTCTCGCAAGGCCTCGGTCTTACTCCGTATGTTCTTTAGAGACTATGAAGCGCAGGCAGGTTAGCGGATATAGCCAAACCTCTTTTGAAGAAAGGGTCGAGATTGATACTTACTACTCGCGAGACTAGTCGATATGGTTGGATCTGGTACTCTCGCTCGCGCTATTAAAGACCGTTATGCTCAGTCGACGAGCCTACAAGGCCGGCTAACACCACACTAAAACGAAGGATTTATAATGCATGAGATACCGGTCCCGGGTCATGAAACCGATAAGCGTCCTGGTGCGGGTGTCGAAGACGTAAAGGAGTTCCGGCGTCTTGTTGAAGACGCACCGGATATCGTTATGATCCTCGAGGCCGACCTGACTGTACGCTACGTTAGCCGATCAATCACGGAGTTGCTAGGCTACCACAGAGAGAATGTTGTTGGCAATAAAGTCGATCTGTATTTCCATCCGAAGGATAAGCTGTGGATGCGGAAAGATTTCACTGCTAAGCATCCCAATTCTGCGGGTCTGTCGACACCGGTGGAGCTCAGGATGCGGCATGCCGATGGCTCCTGGTTGCATTTCGAAGTGGCTTTTAATGACTTGCTTGGTGATCCGAGCGTTAGAGGGTTTACAGCCTACTTCCACGATATGACTAAAGAGAAGTTAGTAAGGTCCGCGCTGGTGCACCGTGCGTTCCATGATTCCATCACCGGGCTGCCCAACCGTACTCTGTTTATGGATCGCCTCGATCTTGCCTTGGCTCGCGCGACCCGGCAGAGAGGGGCAGTTACGGTTCTGTTCGTAGACCTCGATGATTTCAAGGCTGTGAACGACTCTCTGGGCCACGAAGCGGGAGACAGGCTGCTTGCCGCAGTGGGACGCCTCCTCGCGAAGTGTGTCAGGCCTGAGGATACTGTTGCGCGCCTTGGTGGGGATGAGTTCGCTATTTTGCTAGAGGTTCCGACGGATCCGATTGACGCGATCCGGATAGTAGAGCGAATTATGCAGGCTTTACAGGCGCCGATCGTTTTTGAAGGACACCGGCGCCTCATCAAGGCTAGCATAGGAGTAGCTCATGCAGGCTCTGGGCGCGAACGAGCCGAGGATTTGCTTTGGCGGGCTGACCTGGCTATGTACAGCGCCAAGAAGAAAGGCAAAGCTCGATTCGAGCTATTCGATAAGGATATGTCCGAAGTTGCTCGATATCAGTTCAAGCTGGAGCACGATCTCAGTAGAGCCTTCGATCTCGGACAGCTCAGGATTCATTACCAGCCAGAGGTGATGCTAGAGGATGGCAAGATCATCGGTATGGAAGCACTCCTGCGGTGGCAGAACCCAGAGCATGACTCGATCTCTCCTAAGGAGTTCGTACGCCTGGCTGAGGCGAGTGGATCGATAATATCTGTTGGCCGTTGGATTCTGGAGGAGTCCTGTCGTCAGGCACTTCTATGGCATGAGCGTTATCCTGAGGCTGCGCCGCTAGTAAGCGTGAATCTATCCGCGAAACAGCTTCGCCAACCCACCCTCTTCCGGGAAGTCGATGCCGCCCTGCGAAAAACCGGGCTGCATCCAAGCTACCTCATGCTGGAGATCGCCGAGGGTTTTTCGATCGACGAGGCACCTCACGTTGTCGACACAGTCCGGAAGCTCAAGGATTTAGGGGTGAAACTGGCTCTCGATGACTTTGGCGTGGGGAGCTCGTCCTTTTCTTACCTGCAGCGACTCCCAGTGGACGTGTTGAAGATCGACCGGACCCTTGTCGAAAAGCTAGGGCATAATGGTAACGGTACCCGGAAGCTCGTGTCAGCGATGATAGGTTTCGCACGCGCCATGAATATTCGGACGGTGGCAGAGGGAGTCGAGACCGCCGAGCAATCTGACGAGCTATCGGAAATGGGCTGCGAGTTGGCCCAGGGCTTCTACTTCTGGGAACCGCTAGCCGGACCTGAGGCAACCGATCTTCTGGAAAGCAACCAGGAATCGTAGGTAGATGGGGGAGACGACCGTTGTTAAGCTATGCACTGCTGGTAGCCAAAGTGAGTGAAGCAACCCGAATACGCTCTCAGGCAATGATCAACCTGGGTAGCCTCATCGCAATACGCTTTGAGTAAGTTGTCTCTAAGAGCTCTCCGTGAGAAGTTCGTCCACGGCTTCACTCACGCGAGGTTCACAGAGGTAGTTACCTTGACCCATGTCGCATCCGAGATCTTTGAGTCGCGTGAGTTGCTCTGCAGTCTCGATGCCTTCCGCGATCACCCTCTCTCCTAGGGTATGCGCGAGCGTTATTATCGCAGCCACAATCGCCTCATCGTCGGTGTTTCGTTCGATTTCCTTAATGATCGAACCGTCTATCTTGAGGTAGTCGACAGGAAAGCTCTTCAGGTAAGAGAGAGATGAGTATCCCGTGCCGAAGTCGTCCACGGCTAGCTTTACACCTAGGTCCTTGATATCTTCTAGAGTAGCGACGGTCAAAGACGTATCCTCCATGATAGCGCTCTCGGTGACCTCAAGGACTAGCCTGCTTGGATCTAGTCCACTAGTTTCGAGAATCTCGGTGATCTCCTCTACCAGACGAGGGTTTCTAAGTTGCCTGGCGGAGAGGTTGACACTCACCTCTTGAGGCGCACTCCGTGAGTGATTTTTGTGCCACTTGCTTGCCTGATCGCAGGCTTCCTTAAGCACCCAATAGCCGAGCGCTACGATCAGTCCGCTCTCTTCGGCTATAGGGATGAAGCTGGCGGGCGGTATCGAACCTTGCTCGGGATGTTCCCACCGCAGGAGTGCTTCCATACTGACGATGCTGCCATCCTCCAGCCGCATTTGGGGTTGGTAGAGAAGGCTCAACTCTCCCTCTCTCATAGCCTTTCTGAGGTCATTCTCTACTGTGAGGCGCTCCTGAGCCTGGATGTTCATAGCGGCTTCAAATATCTCGTATCTTGCCTTACCAGACTGCTTGGCCCGGTACATGGCTATATCCGCGTTGCGCAGAAGATCTCCTGGTGTATCGTGAGCCGAAGCACTGAGGGCTATACCAATACTGATGGTCTCTGACACTTCTTGCCCGGTAAGATGAAAGGGCTCCTGTAGAGAGTCGAGGATGCGTCGGGTTACCTTTTCAGCTTCTCTTATATCCGGGATGTCCTCAAGCAGCACAGTAAACTCGTCTCCGCCGAAACGCGCGAGGGTATCTTCGGGTCTTATGCACTCCCGCAACCGCCCTGCGACGGCGATGAGCATCCTATCACCGACCTCATGCCCCAAGGAGTCGTTTATGACCTTGAAGTTATCCAGGTCCGTGAAGAGGGAGCGATTTGGCAGGTCGGTCAACGAATCGTGGAATGCCTGGTAGGATAGCCGCCGTTCAAAAGCCTTGCGCTCAGTAACATCGCGCACCGCTGTCACGCGCACATCGCGTCCCTGGTAGGTCAACGCCCGGCCTCTAATTTCCACATTGATGGACTTGCCATCTTTACTTATAGCTACGGCTTCATATATTTCTTCGGACTCAGAGTAGATGTGTGATCTGACCAACTCATGGTATTCAGGCGCTACGAACTGGAGAGAGGATTTGCCGATTATCTCTTCGGGCTTGTAACCGAGCATGTTGGCGAGTGCCTGGTTTATCTCAAGTATCGTACTCTGCTCGGTGATCAGTATTCCTTCGAATGCCGCATCGGCCAGGGTCTGCAGTCGAGACTCGCTCTCCTTTAGCGCTTCTTCCGCCTGCTTGCGCCTGGTTATGTCCTGGTGCTGAACGATTAGATGGAGGGGGTTGCCTTCCTTGTCTCGCACCAAAGATACGTCAGAGATCGCCCACACTACCGAGCCGTTCTTGCGTATGTAGCGTTTCTCAAGACTCAAAGTTTTTGCCTGCCCAGCTAGCAACCGCCTGGTACGATCCTGGCTCTGCTCCACGTCATCTGGATGGGTGACCTCGAACGAAGTCTTCCCCATCAACTCCTCTTGCGGGTAACCGAGCATTTCGCACGTGGCCGGGTTGGCTTTCAGATAGCGATTGTCTAGTCCGAGCAGGGCGATACCTGTGGAGGCCTCCTCAAAGGTACTCCTAAAGCGCTCCTCGCTCTCTCTTAGCGCTTCCTCCGCTATCTTGTGCTCAGTGTGATGTCTATAAGCACGCCCTGCCACAGCAGTGACTGAGCCCGCTCGTCTCGCACCAGCGCACTCGTCCCGTACCCAAACGATCCGGCCGTCCCCGGCGATCATACGGTACTCCATACTGAACGTCTCACCAGTGTCATCAGTCCGCTTATCCTCCGCCAAGACTAGCTCGCGGTCTTCAGGGACAATCACGGAGATCCAAAACTCTGGATCAGGCATGAACGCCTCGGGCGGATGGCCTAGCATCTCCTCCACCTGCGGGCTTATGTACAGCACGGAGCCGTTGAGCATCGTGTTGTTTTCAGCGTACTCCAGGGTGTAGTTGACGGACGGCACTTGCTCAACCAGCATGCGGTAGCGTTTCTCAACCTCCCAAAGCCTGGTATGGAGACGAGTCCTCCCCACGGCCATGCTCACGTGCTCGGCCAGCGTCTCCATTAGCTGCAAGTCTTCCTCAATGAGCTCTCGTCCACCTACGCTCTCAATGTTTAGGGTTCCTACCACTTCTCCCTCGTCCGATAGAGGCACGCATACCTCGGAGACTATGCCCTCTATGGCTCCGAGAAACGCCGGGTCGGAGCGAACGTCTTTGAGCAATACAGATTGCCCGGTCTGCACGACTCGTCCGGATACCCCTTTGTGTAACGGTATCCAGTTGATCACCGTCTCGTAGCCGACCTCGTGCTGGAGGCTTAAGCCCCTGGCGTCTCCTTCTCCCTCAAGCAGGTACGCGCTTACCTGGGTATAGCCGAAGCTTACGGCTATAGCCTCAACCACCGCGCGAAGGACTTTCTTGGGAGCCAGCTCCCTGGCAACTACGGTTCGCATATGGTGTAGAAGCTCTAGTTCCCGCGACCGCCTACGATAGCGCTCCTCGCCCTCTTTAAGTTCTCGTTCCACCTCCTTGCGCTCGGTGATGTCCCGAGAGTTACCCACGACGCCCTTGACTTCCGGATCATCGAGCAAATTGTGGCCAACTGTCTCAAGATAACGCCAGGTGCCATCCTTGTGCCTAAACCGATATTCGACGGGTCCATGGAAACTCGCTGTGGAGACCGTCTCGGCGAAAGCGGCGTATGTGTTCTCTCGGTCCTCAGGGTGGGTGTATTCGAAAATGTTCTGTCCTATTAGCTCTTCGGGATCGTAGCCCAGTACGTGCTCTGTGGCTGGACTCTGGAAACGTACCCTCCCATCCCCTTCCAGAATTGTGACGATGTCCGAGGAGTATTGGATCAGTAGAGTTCGAAGCCTGCGCTCATTCTCTCGCAGGTCCTCTTCCATCTGCTTGCGGTTGTTTATATCTCGGAAGTAGACCAAGAGTCCTGCTTCTAGAGGATAGGCTTTGACCTCGACCCAGATTTCAAGCGACGGATAGTACTCCTCGAACTCTACGGTTACTCTTTCTTCCATCGCTTTGTGATACTCCCTGTAGAATCGCAATCCAAAGGCTTCAGGAAACTCATCCCACAAGTTCTTGCCGAGGAGGTCCTCCTTGCTCCTGAGCAAAACGCGCTCCGCTTCAGAGTTCAGATAAGTAAAGCGCCAATCTCTATCCAGGGAGAAGAAAGCGTCGGTAAAGCTCTCGAGAATGAGGAACATATCCGTGCTGGCTTTCCACGATATCTTTTCAGTATGTCTGTGCTCCGTGATATTCCGTTGTATCCAAACATAGTGAGTAGTCTGACCATGCTCATCGTCAACTGGCAGGATGTCGAGCTCTACCCAGTATTCTGTGCCGTCTTTGCGGTAGTTGAGTAGCTCTACTCTAACCGGCTCCTGCTTGGAGAGCGCCCGGCGGATTTTTTCTAGCTGCGCGTGCTCTGTCTTTTCTCCCTGAAGCATCTGCGGCGTCTCTCCGATTGCCTCTTCGTAAGCGTAACCTGTAATGCTGGTGAAGCTCTCGTTGACGTACACTATCTTTGGTCCTGGCTCGTCAATCGGCTCAGGCTCGGTGACCAATATGGCGTCATTAGTGTTGTTTGCGATCGATTCTAGTAGGCGCAGACGTGCGTACATCCCACTTCCTGGCCCGTAGTATGATCCTTGCTCGCTCATACACTCATCATGTTCGCAGTTATCAAGATACCCCTCAAGCCCGTTCTTGCCGCGTACATTTTGGAAGCTAGATCAGATCAAACACGACCCCACCTTAGAGTCCTTCTGATCTTATCATCGGTCTTCGTGTCTATTTTCTGTAGTACTAACAATATAGCTGCCTGAACTGCCCAACCTGATCAGCGTCCGTGTCGGTGCAAACGCCAGGATTCTCGTTGCGAGAACTTCATCCCAATTGGCTCGTCGCCTGATACGCAGAGAACGAGCTGGCCCGGTTCGCTTGCGGTACGCGCGAAGTGGTCTCGCCACACAAGACGTGAGTCAAGGCTGCAACGTCGCTGCCTTTACCAGGAACCCTGGCAGCTCTTCTGGGGGAAGCGCCTTTGAGAAGTAAAACCCCTGAGCCATGTCACATCCCATCTCCTTGAGCAGCGCCGCATGCTTTTCACTCTCGACTCCTTCGGCTACTACCTCCATCCCCATGATGTGGGCGAGGTCGATCACCATCTGCACGATGGCGGTGTCCTCGATATCCGCCCCAAGCCCCGCGATGAATGACTTGTCGATCTTCAAAGTGTCCGCGGGCAGGCGTTTGAGGTAGGCCAGTGACGAGTATCCAACTCCGAAGTCATCTATGGAGATGCGTACCCCCAGCTTCTTTAAGCCATCGAGGGCAACAGTGTTGCCTTCCAAGACCTTGATGTAGACAGTCTCTGTCACATCGAGGCTCAAACACTGAGCATCCAGCCCGGTCCTCTTTAGGATTCCCTCAACGATCTCAGCCAGATCGGATCGCTTAAGCTGTCTGGCCGAAAGGTTCACTGATAAGACATGCGAAGGCGTGCGGGAGTGATCTCGCTGCCACCGCACCGCTTGCCGACAGGCTTCCTCTAGCACCCATTCCCCCATCGGGACGACAAGACCACTCTCTTCGGCCATCTGCACGAATTCAGTAGGGTTCAGCAGACCCCTATCTGGATGATTCCACCTAACCAGAGCCTCTAAGCCCCACACCTCACCGGTCTGAAGGTTCACGATCGGCTGATAGCGAACCACTAACTCTCTGGTCTCTATGGCTCTCCTGAGATCGTTCTCTAGATTTAATCGCTTTACGGCCCGTTCGTACATGTCCGAGTCGAATAGACGGCAGCCTCCGGGTTCCTCGTCTTTGGCGCGGTACATGGCTGTATCAGCGTCCCGCAACAAGTCCTCAGGACTCTTCGTTGTGGCGCTGCCCAACGCTATACCGATGCTGGCGGTGACGAATAACTCTCTACCCTCCAGAAGGAATGGCCTGCGGAGTTCGCTTATGATCCGCTCGGCTGCATGAATAGCCTGCGTTGGGTCTGCGATACCTTCCTGCAACACGGTGAACTCGTCGCCGCCAAAGCGGGCGAAGGTGTCTTCTGGGCGCAAACAACGCCGCAGACGCTCGGCCAGGATCATAAGGAGTAGATCCCCGGTTTTATGGCCCAGGGAGTCGTTTATTACCTTGAAGCCGTCGAGGTCCATGAATAGCACAGCCACCTCGCTATTCTCTCTAACAGTGCGCCTGAGGGCGTGTCCCAGACGATCCATAAACAACTGGCGGTTCGGAAGATCGGTTAGGAAGTCGTGAAATGCCTGGTGTTCGAATTGCTGCTCGAGAGCTTTCCGCTCGGTAATATCTTGGACCGTACCTACTAAGCGTAGCGGTTGTCCCTCTTCATCCCGGACGACCTCAGCCTGGCGTTGTACCGTCCGAACCTCTCCGTCGGGACGCACCACCCGATGCTCGAAATTGTAGGGTTTGTTCTCATAGAGGGCATCGTCTATGCTCTGCTTGACGAGTTCCCGATCTTCGGGATGCACTATATCCAGGAACACCTCGACTGTCGGAATAATTTCTTGCGGCTCGAGGCCGTTGATGCGGAAGACCTCGTCCGACCAGGAGACCTCGCCGGTCGCCACATCCAACTCCCAGTTGCCCAGATGCGCTAGCCGCTGCGCCTCCGCCAAACCGGCTTCGCTCTGACGCAGGGCCTCCTCGGCTTCCTTGCGTCCTGTTATGTCCTGGAACTGGGAGACAAAGTGGTTGGGATTTCCCTCCGAGTCTCGCACAAGGGATACATTCAGCAGCGCCCATACTACTCGCCCGTCGGAGCGCATGTAGCGTTTCTGAATAGTGTACTTGGACCCTCCCTCTGTCGTCAGTTGCTCTACGCGAGCCCTGCTCTTTTGACGGTCCTCCGGGTGAGTTACCTCTGTCGAGGTCTTCGAAAGCAACTCCTCTTCCGAGTATCCGAGCATCTCGCACAGCGCCCGGTTTACTTTGAGGTAACGTCTGTCGGAGGCAGGTGAGGAGGACGGCAAGCTGACCATCGCGACGCCTATCGGGGCGTCCTCGAAGGTGCTTCTGAATAACTCCTCTGCCTCTCGTAGCGCTTCCTCCGACCGTCTGCGCTCCGTTATGTCCACCTGGACGCCGAGCCAGTAGAGAGGATTCCCCTTTTCATCCCTTACGAGGGTCGCCTCGTCCCGTAGCCACACCAACCGTCCGTCCTTGGCGAACTGACGGTACTCCATGGCAAAAGGCTCTCCGGTCTCATTGGTGCGCAAGTCCTCGGCCAAGACTCGCTCTTTGTCATCGGGATGGAGGATCTTTATCCAGAGATCTGGGATCGAAGTACACTCCTCTGGAGTGTAGCCCACCACATCCTTTACCTGGGGACTCACGTATACTGAGTTGCTTGTGCCAGCGATCTCTTGAATGTAGGTGATAGCTGGGATCTGCTCTACTAGAGTGCGGTACCTTTTCTCCGTATCCTGAAGGCTTTCCTCCCACAGCTTGCGTTCGGTGATGTCCTCCACCATTCCGATTAGATACAGAAGGTCTCCTCCCTCATTACGGACAGCAGAGCCCGTCAGGTGACCCCACACAAGGCGTCCGTCTTTCCGGAAGTAGCGCTTCTCCAAGCTGTAGTGGTCGATTTTGCCCGCTTTTGCCTCGTTGAAAAGGCGCATATCCGCGGTTACATCATCAGGATGGGTCACGTCGGCAAAATTCATCGTGCGCAGTTCCTCGCCCGTGTACCCAAGCATCTTCTGTAGTGCGGAATTGCCCTCAATGAGATGTCCTTCGGGTCCCACTAGCGCCATGCCGATGGCCGCCTTGTCGTAGACGGCCCGGAACTTCTCCTCGCTCTGATGCAGAGCCTCCTCGGCCTCCTTGCGCTTGGTCACGTCTCGGGAGTTGACCATCACTCCCCTTACTGCTGGGTCATCTAGCAGGTAGGTGCCCACGCTCTCCACATGCCGCCAAGAGCCGTTCTTGTGTCTGAAGCGGTACTCAGCCATATTCCTGGCAACGCCCGACTCTCCCAGCGCTTTCTCGGTTTCTTCGAGGACGTGCGGAAGGTCTTCGGGGTGGACGAAATCGAGAACATTCATCCCCACCACTTCTTCTAAATCGTAGCCAAGAATTCGCTTGAAGGCTGGGCTAGCATACCTCAAGGTGCCGTCAGGATTCACGATACTGACGATCTCCGTGGAGTTGTGCACCATAGAACGAAACCAATCGTCGCTCTTCTGAGATGCCTCGATGGACCACTCGGATTGATCATTAGAACTTGCATGACCTTGTGATTGGTAATCACGATCATGGTGTGGGTCACTCAAATTCGTTGGTCTCCTCGCGGTCCGAAAAATCCCGTCACGAAGTATACAGGATCCAGGAACGCTCAACCGCCACGCGGTTCGTATTGAGGGAGGCCGGGGCCTGGCCCCGGCCTCACAGAGGCCGGTTACGCGTACGATAGATCCAGATGATCTTGAAGAGGTGGAGTGGATGGCCTGGCGATGAGGTAACCTTGCGCGAAAGATGCGCCCTTATCTCGTGCCCAGTTAAGCTCTCCTCTGTGCTCGACACCCTCGACGATGGTCTCTACACCTAAAGACTGAGCCATCTCCAGGACCTTCTCGGCAACGGTCGCCTTATAGAGATCATCTTGAACGCCGCGGATCAATTGCATGTCTAGCTTTATGAAGTCCGGGCGTAGCTTGTGGACCATGTTCAGCGAAGAGTAGCCGCTACCTATGTCGTCGAGGGCTACCCTGAAGCCGGTCTCGCGATAGTAGTTCACTATGTTTTTTAGATGGTTGGTGTCTCTGACGTTTTCCGTCTCGGTGATCTCGAAGACAACTTTATCGCGTTGTAAGCCTGCCTCATCGATAGCTTCTATTGTGGGGCGCAAACAAAATCTGGGATCATAAATAGCGGTTGGGGTGAAGTTGACGAAGAGGTTGCTCGTTACGTCGTGGCGAACGCTCTCCCGGATTGCTCTGTACGCCTCGCAGCCAAGTCCGTCTGAAACAGCATCCCGGCGTCTCTGGCCGCCTCGAAGATTTTGTTGGGTGGGACGAGGCTACCCTCGGCTCCTATGCCCCTCAAGAGACACTCCTGTCCGTAAATCTTCGTGGGATCCATAGTCCGCACTATCGGCTGGAAGTGAGTCCTCAGTCTATCCTCGGACAACATATCCAGAAGCCACTCAGAGCGGTCCAGGGCAGAAAGTTGACTGAGAGATTGCACCCTGGGGATGTCGCTCACCGAGAGTTCGTCACCCCCTATCTTGAACAACGCGCGTGTGTCCGCGAGCTCCCGGTCGCTCATGGCTTCCGAGACGCAAGAGATCAAATCGCTCAGTTGTCTCTCTTTGATACGGATGACCATCGCAAGACCTCTGGTGGTCTCGCAAACCCAGCCCCCGTTACGAAGATGCTTGTAGGTCTTGGCTAGAGTGTGGTCCCGGGGCAGCCATAGATAAAGCCTACCTGGTCCAACAAGTTTGTTTGGCAACGTCTCGCATCGAGTGCAACGATTTCTAGTATGCTCGGCTTCAGGCATGGATGTCCTTTTCCACTGTTTTGAGTCCCTGACGTCCTATTGAGTTTCTACTTCAGAGGACTCATCGAGACAGCCGCGAGAATATCAGATCATTGCCCCATTTTACCGCAGTCGGTCGGAGAGGAAATTTCGCCACAGGAAATCTTAACTCTATCCTTACCAGGTCCTCTTCGATTGCCTTTAGTTGTGTTGTATGACACAGAGGCAATCAAACAGAAAAGCTGCCGGAGAAGCAAAAATCACTCGTTTGGGTGATACGCTGCGCATCACTCAATGTCATCCTTAATCTACGAGATTAGGTTATGGGGTGGTTGGATGAAGTTGATACGACATGCACTCTAGAAAACGTCCGGGTGGACCGTTCCTCTGGCTCCAGGCAGGTTACTTCTTGGACGAGTCGGATCCAGATATCCTCGTACTGCGCCGCGAGGATGGTTCCTTTGTAGCCGCCTTCAGCGCTGTGGGCGCCACCAAGAAAAGTCTCCGCGAAGCCGCCGAAGAGGACCAACGGCAGAAAGCCCACTCTAGTCACGGACCTTGCACTGCGGAAGAAGCAGTTGCTGACTCTAACTGGTGTAATCGTTCATCGCCGCGGAATTTCCGCGGCGAGGCTTGAGCAGACCTTCATGCTTGTGACCAGGGTCGATGAGTGAGGAGAGCGGCGGAAATTCCGCGGCCGAGAAAACTGCTGCTATCTCGCTTCAGCGGGAGGCTCCGATACAGCCACGTTAAAGGCAGCACCCTTCGGGATATCCGAGAGATCTCGATTGAAAACCGCCCACTTGCCGCGCTGGGCATCGTACCGGGCGCCTATGGGGTGATCGTTGTATGTACCGGCGCCACCGCCCGGATTCCAGTCCTGCGTGATTGAGAGAACGACGTTGGGGGAGCCATTAATCAGACGGTTATCAATGTAGGTACTGTAGGCCACAATGTTGCCGGAGTCCGCATGGTGAACGAGTTTCTCGGACCTCTTCAGGACAACTACGTTGAAAACGGCTCCATCGGGCATCGCCGCGAGATCCTGGTTGTAGATGGCCCATTTGCCATCGCGATTGGCATCGTACCAGACACCGATCTCATGAGCATTATTGACGCCATCGCCGCCTGGTTCCCAAACTTGCGTAACAAGCAGAACGGCCTCGGGGTTGCCATTTATTAGCGGGTTGTCGATGTAGGTGCTGTTGTCGATAACGTTCCGAGGCGCTGAGTGATGGATGAATACAATATCGGATTTCGCGGTGTCGTTTTTCTGCTTCGCGTTCTTTTGCTCGATTCTGGTTTGCTCGGACGTAGCCTCCGAAACTGTCGAGGCGGTGGAAGTATCTCTGGTGTCCGCCAAACGCTCATAGTACCTATAGACTAAGTAACCTTCGATCGCAATAATGGCAATTGATACCATCAAGATTACTAGCCTCACGTTCACGCGCCGCGACACCTTTCCCTAGATTAACCTGCATGAACCTTAAACTACGTGCTCTTCCAAGTAAAGGCTTCGAACAGCGACTCTTGTCAGGTTTTCTAGGTGAGAGTGGTCCTGTCGTTCTGGATGACCAGCTTGGCCGGAAACCGCGAAGCTCTGAGCCAAACTATGTAGACAGTATTTCATACTGGTGTTGTAGAATACGTCTGTTCGTAGGTAATTGTGCATTGCGGAAAGAGAGCGAATGAAAGACAAGCGCGGTAATTTGGTTACTGAAGCTTGTTCCATTGTTTAGGTTTTGAGCGTCTAAATTACATGAGTCGAAGTAATGTGGGTGGCTTAATTATGAAAGCGGTTGTCATCGGTATAGGTCCGCTGGTGGCGAAGTCGGAGCCGTATCGTGGGCTGCTCACGTTGGAGCCTATAAAGCTCACCGCATACCATCATCGTGGCGAGGTCTGCTCGCAGGCGCCGTACAGAGGTGTTCGAGAACCCTCTACTAGCCGTTGCCAGGCGCTGCGAATCTACCGGAAACCGACGGACGGATAAGGTGTTGCGGAGGCCCGAGGCCAGGTACCGCTCGCTGGTGGAGCAGATCCCGGCGGTTACGTACATTGAGGCTTTGGATGAGGGAGAACCAGAGCACAAGCTCTTATACGTGAGTCCACAGATCGAGGCCGTGCTAGGTTATTCGCCTGGGGAGTGGCTGGAGAACAATGACCTGTGGGGTGAGCTTATTCACCCTGAAGACCGCGACCGCGTACTGGCGGAAGACCGTAGGACCGAGGTCACGGGCGAGCCATTCAAGATTGAGTATCGTATGCTCACCCGCGACGGTCGAGTCGTCTGGGTCCGTAACGAGGTGGTATTGGTATCGGATGCCGAGGGGCAGCCCTTTTTCTGGCAGGGTGTTATGTATGATTTGACCGACCGAAAGCGAGCGGAAGACGATTCTCGTCTCTTGCGAGACGTGGCGCTCGCGGCGAGTGAGGCCGAGGATCTCGACTCCGCTCTGAGCATCGCGCTACGAGCGGTGTGCGAGACCACGGACTGGTCCATAGGGCAGATTTGGATGCCAAAGGCCGACGGTTCGGTGCTCGAGTGTAGCCACATCTGGTACGCGGAAGCCGAAAATTTTGCAGGGTTCAGGGCCGCGAACGAAAGTTTTGTGTTCGAACCGGGTGTGGGTCTCCCGGGCCGCGCCTGGTCCAGCCAGCGGCCGGCGTGGACCGAGGACATCACAAGCGAGGACTTACCTCGGACCCTGATAGCCGCCGAGTTTGGGGTCAAGGCGGGGGCGGCGATCCCGGTAATCGCTGATTCCGAGGTGGTCGCGGTGCTGGACTTCTTTGTGACGGAGCGGCGCGAAGAGGACGGGCGATTCGTAGATCTCGTCTCCAACTCGGTTCCATCATGCGCCGCAAGCGGGCCGAAGAGGCGCTGCGCAACAGTGAGGCTAATCTCGCCGAAGCGCAGCGGCTATCTCATCTTGGAAGCTGGGAAGCGGAAGCCGTCAGGCCCGGAGTACCCCGCCCAGAGCACAAGATACGTTGGTCAGACGAGATGTTCCGAATCTTCGGTTTCGAACCGCAACAGTTTGCCCCGACCTTCAAGGACCTCGTCGAGGCTACACACCCACAGGACCGGGAGCATGTGGGAAAAACCATACAAGATTTCGTCTCTAAGGGAGAGACCTCTATTGTCGTCGAGCATCGTGTGGTGCGGCCGGACGGAGAGGTGCGCTTCGTTCAGGCGCGGATGGAGATAGTCTATTCCCAGAGTGGAGAGATGCACAGGAATTTTGGGACCGTGCTCGATATCACGGAGCGCAAACAGGCGGAGGAGGCGCTAAGAGAGCGCGAACGCGAGCTAATCGCCGCGCAGAGAATCGCCAGCGTAGGAAACTGGAGCTTTGACGTAGCAGGGGATCAGGCCCGCTGGTCGGAAGAGATGTATCGCATCTTCGGTCTGGATTCGCGGATATATCTGACGTATAGAAGGTTCCTGCGCCGGGTCCATCCGGGTGACAGGAGAATCATCATGGAGGCGGCGCGCGAGGCTTTGAAGGGGGAGGGGCGGTCCAGCCTCGACTACCGGGCGATCCGGCCCAACGGGGAGGTACGCTCCGTACACGCCCAGTACGAGGTGAAGCGCGAGGCCTCCGGATGGGCCACGAAGTTGATCGGCACGCTCCAGGACGTTACCGAGTTGCGGCGGGCCGAGACAGAGGTGCGAAAGCAGGCCGAAAGGCTAGGGGAGCAGGCCCGGATCCTTGACCTGGCTCCCGTCCTGATCCGTAATCTCGACGATGAGATCCTCCTCTGGAACACCGGTGCCCAGAGGATATACGGTTGGGAGAAAGAGGAAGCCCTGGGCAGGGTCAGCCACGAGCTTTTGAAGAGTGAGCATCCCGAGCCGATAAAGCAGATCAAACAGAAGGTTCTCGACGATGGGCGCTGGGAGGGAGAGATCGTTCACGCCAGGAAGGACGGAGAACGTGTCGTGGTGGCGAGCCTGCAAGTCTTGCACACCGACGAACGCGGCGACCCTTCTGCGATCCTGGAGGTCAACAATGACATTACCGAGAGCAAGCGGGCGCGGGAGGAATTGTGAAAGAGCGAAGAGCGGTTCCGCTCGCTAGTCCAGAACTCGCTAGACGTGATCGCGGTGGTCGACGCTGAAGCTACCATCCTGTACTATAGCCCCTCTGCCGAGACCGTCATGGACTATAAAGCCGCAGAGTTCATCGGCAAGAACGCCCTGGAAGTTGCCCAAATCCACCCGGATGATCTACCGCACGTGAGGGATGCGTTCGCCTACCTGGTAGAGAATCCCGGCATCAACTACTCGATGGAATTTCGGATGCGTCATGCGGACGGCTCCTGGCGCACGGTCGAGACGACGGCGAACAACCTGCTCGATAACCCGAGCGTCGGAGGCATCGTCGTCAACTACCACGACATTACCGAGCGTAAGACCTTTGAGAAACAGTTAGAATATCAGGCGTTCCACGACGACCTGACGGGTCTCCCAAACCGCACTCTGCTCATGGATCGTCTTGAGCATGCCCTATCCCGCGCCGGCCGGAGCGGAGGATGCGTCGCGGTGCTCTTTCTCGACCTGGATAACTCAAGGTTGTAAATGACAGCCTGGGTCACGAGGCGGGCGACGAGATGCTCGTTAACATCGCCGGACGATTACTAGAGAACCTTAGGCCCGGAGATACCGTGGCCCGCCTGAGCGGAGACGAGTTCATTGTTCTGCTCGAAGACATAGCGGACAAGGAAGAAGCAACCCAACTGGCCGAGCGGCTGGCCGAGCACTTGCAGGTGCCTCTGAAGCTCAGAGACCAGGAAATACACTTGACGGCCAGTATCGGTATATCTTTAGGCTACTATAGCGACGACCGTCCAGAGGATCTCCTGCGAAACGCGGACGTGGCGATGTATAGGGCGAAGAATAGAGGCAAGGCCGGCTACAGAGTGTTTGACGTAGCGATGGACGCGGAGGCGCGGGAGCGGTTGAGCCTGGAGAGCGACCTCCGGTACGCCATCGAGCACAACGAGTTAGCAGTCCACTATCAGCCGAAGGTGCTACTCGAGACCGGTGAGGTCGTCGGTTTCGAAGCGCTGGTCCGCTGGAACCATCCTCAACGCGGTATGGTGTCGCCTCTTAAATTTATCCCGCTTGCCGAAGAGAGCGGTCTGATCCACCGGATAGGGATTTGGGTGCTTCGAGAGTCGTGTAAGCAGGCGCGAGAGTGGCGGGAGCAAAATGCTAGTAGCGCGTTCGCATCGATGTGCGTCAATCTTTCCGCGAAACAGTTACAGCATCCCAACCTGGTTCAGGACGTTACCCAAATTATGCGGGAGAGCGCAGTGGAAGAACAGCTACTGTGCCTGGAGATAACCGAGAGCGTTGCGATGGACGACGTGCATTCAAACATCGAGACGCTAAACGCGCTCAAGAACATCGGTATAGAGTTGTCCATAGACGACTTCGGGACGGGGTACTCATCTCTCGCGTACCTCAACCGCTTACCGGTAGACCACCTGAAGATCGACCGCTCGTTCGTGAACGAGCTTGGCAACGGCTCCGAAGCCGAATCAATAATTCTGGGCACGATTCAACTGGCACACGCGCTAAACATGCAGGTGACCGCGGAAGGTGTGGAGACCGTAGCCCAGCTCGAGCAACTACGAGATATGGGTTGCGATCTCGCTCAAGGATTCTATTTCTCTAAAGCGCTTAGTTCCGTCGATGCAAGCAGGTATTTACTCGGTGCGAGCTTGTCACGTCCCTTCGAGATTTCATAGCCCCTTACGCCGTTTCTCGCCATCTTGGAGGCGACTAAATTTACAGGCCGTAACAGATACAGTTTCCAGATACCCTCGGCAGGTGTTCCGCGTATCTTGGGTTGCCGCTGTCGTATTTAGCGTCCCTTCGAATATAGGTTTACGAGCCACAGTTTTTCTGGCCGTGTTGCCTAGCCTGGTATAATCTCGTCTGGCTGAATACACTATTATTTCCGTGGTAAGGTCGTTGATGTGACTATCCGGGGGGGTAGCGTATAGAGGGTGCAGTCAGGTCTTCCCTGTTTCGTAACGCCAGTTTTCTAAAGCTCTGGATTGGTCAGGGGATCTCGTTTGTGGGCGACGCCGTCTCGACGGTAGCGCTGGTAGTCTTAGTCGCTCAGATAACGGGCAGCGCATCGGCCGTGGGAGGGATTCTAATCGCCCGTCTCTTGCCAACGCTGGCCAGCCCCGTCGTCGGGGTACTCGCGGACCGCCTGAACCGGAGAGCGATACTGGTCCTGAGCGACCTAGCTCGAGCGATCCTCGTCCTCGGGATCGTGTTTGTCCGCGATCCCACCACTCTCTACTTCCTGGCCTTTCTTATGGGCGTGGCCCGCACGTTTTTCAATCCGACGATCCGCGCCGCGTTCCCAAGCGTCGTCGGGGAAGGAGACCTGATACGGGCCAACTCCTTCATCAGCGGCACTTTCAGTGCCTCTATAACGGTTGGACCGGCTCTAGGAGGGTTGCTGGTGGCGACAGTTGGTGTCAACGCGGCGTTCGTGCTGGATGCCGCGACCTTCCTGGTATCTGCCGCGTTCCTCTCACAGATAGCGCTTCCGACTCCCGAGAGGAGCGAGGAAGCGGGCTTCGTCCAGGAGTTGAGGTCCGGCCTGTCCTACCTTGCCGGTGCGCGCGTTCCGCTGGCGATAGTGATCGGGGCTTTTCTAACGATCCTGACCGCCAACTGCACCATCCCGGCGGAGGTGTTCTTGGCCAAAAACACTTTCGACGCGGGCGCTGGCGGCTACGGTCTACTGGTGAGCGTATGGGGAGGTGGTATGGTATTTGGCTCCGCTTTGATGGCGTTGCTCGGTAATAGAGCCGGTCTCGTTGGCTTTTTCCTCGCGAGCATATTCATCACGGCCATCGCCCTCGTGGCAGTGGGGTTAGCTCCGGATTTTGGCCTTGCCCTGGCCGCACTGGCAATCGCTGGAACGGCCAACGGCATCGACAACGTCGCGACCGATACCATTTTGCAGAAGCAAGTTCCAGATGCTTTGTTAGGCCGCGTGTTCTCCGTAAGATTTCTAGGCTACAGTGCCGGGGAAGCCCTGGCGTACCCCACGGGCGGTCTGATCGTTGATGCGCTCGGCCCTGGCTCTACCTACGTACTTGCGGGGTTCGCCACGGCTGTGGCCGGGTTGCTGGTCTTGTGCATCATCGTCGCCGCTCCGGCAAAGAACCATGATGTCGAGAAGCATTTATAGCTAATCTTCAAATGTTAACGCATATTTCACTCCGGCGCCCTTACCAAGCAGTGAAAACTCAAGTAGCATTGGGTACAGCAACCGACTTTAGGAGGGAGGTGCGCAGAATGGTCGAAGGTTACAAGGGCTGGTAGGTCAAGCTTGATGCAATGTGCATTTGGAAGGTCGAACGAAGGACGAGGAGGTGCGCAGAATGACCGAAGGTTACAAGGGTTGGTAATCAGCCTTAGTGTATAGATAGGCTAGGGAAAAATCGAAGCTAAGGAGGAGCCGTGACTGAGGGCTATAAGGGCTGGTAAAACAAAAAACTTACAAACCCTTGTGCGGAGCCTGCGCCATCTGTAATAATTACATGTGTGAATGGCTGGCTCCGTACAACCAAAACATTTGAATAATTCGTACGTCAAAGTTTATGTGGCAGCCCTTGCCAGCATTGCGGCGGCGCTTGCAGCCTCTTGGATTTACTGGTACGGGCTAACATTCGAAGCACGCTTTGTCTTAGTTACAGTGGCTTTTGCCAGCCTCGTTTTGCTAGGCGAGGTTTTGCCTATACGCGTAAGTGGCCGGGGTACGATAGGCGCTTGGGACGTTGGATTAGTGTTGGCAATCGTAGCCGTAGGTCCTACATGGGCCGTCCTCGCGGCCTTGCCAGCTGCGTTCTATACCGGAAGACGTGAAGGGCTTCGTTTGGTTTTCGAAGTCGTCCACGCGATAGTAATCGTCTATCTAGCGGGAATAGTTTTCTCCTTCGCGTCCGCCCCCCTGCTAGAGGGTAGTACTCCCTCCATAGTGACTGTAGTGTACGGAACTTTGGCGGCTAGCCTAACCCTTGTATGCGCCAACAAGTTCATCATGGTGGTGCTGCTCAAAATCAAGTACGATCGCAGCATATTCGATACTTGGAAAGAAGACTTCGAACCCTACATCTTTCCCGACATCTTGAACGTGGTTACGGCCACACTAGGAGCATTGGCTCTACTGGTCTACGGACCTATGGCGGCGGTGGTGGTAGTCGCAGGTTCTATAGGCAGCCAGGTATTGGTGTACCGTTCGCGCGAGCAGGTGAGGCAGATCGGCGAGTTGCGGGCGAAGGTTGGATCTCTTGAAGAAGCTCTCACCAGCTCCAACACCACGCTGGGGACGATGATGATAAAGGATCTGGGACGTAAGGATGGGTACACGCACCATCACGCGGCTGCGACCGCAGTCTACGCAGCCGATCTGGGACGGGAGATGAAACTCGACGAAACTCGCGTCGGCTGGCTCAGGATGGCGGGACTCTTGCATAACATAGGGTTATTCAGCATGCCTGACAAGGTTCTCCTCGAGACCGGGAAGCTTAACTCCATCGAGCGAGGGCAACTGGTTGAGCATTCAGTGCGCGGCGAGAAGGCGCTGGCGGCGGTCCCTGAATTCGAGGAGATGGCTAGCTGGATCCGCTGGCATCACGAGCGAGCAGATGGAAGAGGTTACCCGGACAAGCTGCGGGCATCCTGGATACCGCTGGAGGCGAAAATACTCGCCGTTGCGCAATCTTATGCCGCCATGGTGCTAGATCAACCTCGCCGTATCGGTATGAAGACCGAGAAAGCTCGTAGCGAACTGATCGCTGGTATGGATACCCAGTTCGACCCAACCCTTGTAAGGGCCTTCTTGCGGATACTGGATACCGAGTCAGAAGGGTATCGCAGGGCCGACGATCACAGGTTCGTCTTCCCGAGCCCAGATACTGAAGAAGGTCCGGTTTGGAAAGCGCAGAATACAGACCTCAAGATCGTAAAACGCGATCCTTAGATAGAGCCTTGACGGAGAACACGATTGCCGCTCTTTCTTTTCAGGAATCAGCCGCTGTACCGGCAAACCTCCCCAGTCATGTATCGACTCGATGGTCGATTATCTATCATTCGTGTCGCTTGGCATTCTTTAGTGTATAATATCTAGCGTACAATGCTACTAAGAGACTGGGAGCGCGGATTATGGCATTCTTCTACGTGTTGAGTCTCAAGAGGCCTGCCTTTGCTTAGAGAAGGATTGTTGCGGATTGGGCTCGCGGGGTTTGTGGCCGCGCTTTTGATTTGGGGATGGATAACATCGGACATGTTGGGAGTCAGCGTGGCGGCTGGACTCGCTCTGGGGTACGGTGTATTGGCCGCAGTGGGTCATCCTACCCGGATTGTCCAGAGTGGCTTCTCAAGCATTGTCGTGGACTCGACGTTAGTGAGCATACTCGCAGCAGGTACCGGGGGCTCAGGATCGCCCTTCTTCGTCCTGTACCTGCTGGCGTCACTCGGGATCTCGCGGGTGCAGAATAACTGGAAGGCCGCTGCTGGAACCCTTGCACTAATTGGTGGGTATTTCATAGCTAGTTGGATCGCGGCGGGGGGGGAGGGTGCGGTTATTGGTCCGACCGCTATAGCGAAGGCTGGTATGATCCTTCTCTTCTGTGGTGTCGTCGCTGCTTTGTCAGCCAAACTGCGTGGCGCCAGGAGCCGTGGCGAGGTTCTCTCCTCAGCACTCAAGGCGGAGCGCGCCTATAACGCCGGACTCACGGCTACAATTTCGAAACTTGGTCCAATCCTCTCCATAATGGACCTCGAAGGACTTTTGGACTGGGCCGCGAATACAGCCCGCGACACAGTAGGTGCGGGTTACGCACACGTCGCAACGATCGACGGCTCGCATCGGACGGCCGTGAACGGGGATCTCTCCGCCTATCCGAGTTGGTGGCACCCTACAATCCAGCGTCTGATCCTCTACTGTAGCCGCACCACGGAGGCGCAGCGCACGGACGAGGTCGTTCGTGACATGGAAGGTTTCCTGGCGGTGCCCCTGGTCTTGAACGATGGCGTCGGGCTGGGAAGTATCGTGGTTGGCGGTGGCAACTTCGGCGGTAGGGAGCAGAAAGCGCTGGAACTGCTGGCTACACAAGTAGCCAGTGCCCTGAAAGCGGTCAATGATGCCCCAGGTGGACGCGACGCAATTACTGGGTTACCTAACCGCGACTCTCTCTACAGGATGCTGCGGCAGCGTCCGATGCGCGAAACACCGCTGACCATCCTGGCTGTGCGCATCGACTGGCTCGAACATGCTAAAGAAGATCTTGGTTCCGCAACAAGAACGACGGTCCTTCGAACTCTAGGCCATTACCTGAGCCAGGCGTACCAGTGGGCATTCTGCTTGGAAGAGGGACACTTCCTCGTGATGCTGCGGGGGACGAACCGAACCAGAGCCCGCGAGGTTGCGAGCAACCTTCGACACTTAGCGGAGAAATTGGCCTCAGACCATGCTGCTCCCTTGACATCCGCTGTCGGTCTGTCATTTGCCGACGCAGCAGTGCATAGAGATTTGCGAGCGCCTGTGGAGGCGGCCATAATTTCCGCCGAGAATGCCGAAGGAGCGGTCGGCACAAAAGATATGCAACTCTCCACAACCGCCTCAGAGATAGCGTTCGCGCTCGTCGCTGCGGCGGAGATTCACTCGCTGCCGCTTGGCGAACACCTTCGTACCGTCTCTCGCGTGGCGCGCCAAATCGGAACCGGTATGGGTCTCACGGAGGAACAGCTCTACGCCATCGAAATAGGTGCCTTGCTGCACGATGTAGGTAAGATCGGTATACCCGAGTCTATACTGCAAAAGCCGGGTCCTCTTACTGTAGAAGAGGAACGCAGCGTGCGTCAGCATCCAGTAGAAGGAGCGAGGCTACTCGAGCCGATAAAAATACTCCTAAAAGCACTTCCTGCTGTCAAATATCATCACGAGCGATTCGACGGAACGGGTTACCCCGAAGGTTTATTGGGTGAAGAGATACCGTTGGAGGCGCGAATTGTACTTGTAGCCGACGCTTTTGATTCGATAGTCCGGGGACGACCGTATCGTTACAGGCTGTCTCCAGAGGTTGCTCTTCAGGAAATAGAGAATAATTCGGGTACCCAGTTTGACCCAGCGGTCGTGAGCGCGCTGGTGGCGATCATGGATGAAGGTTCTAGCTTAGTAGACTTCGGTTGAGGTAACAGGCTTCTAACTATTTTCTCGCTTCGCCGCAGTCAAGCCATCATAATGAGGAGCCAGAGGACACAACTGTTTCGGAGCCAACCCCGCTATTCGGATTATTATTGGGTCTTGGTTTAGGATCCGCTGGCATCCGGCTGTCGAAAGGAGGGATGGCTCCCATTCTACCCTAAGACTTTGACATCAAGAAAGGTGTTGCCACCGGAGATGGAGCGGCGTGCTGCTTGGGGCCAGAATGGTCTTGCTGTTGATCTTCGTCTGCAGCTTTGCGGATACCTTCTTTAGTGGCGCCGCCTGTGCTAAAGGCAGTCACGATGGAGTTGTCCAAGCGATGCAAGATAAGAATGTCCGGGTTGCACTCATCCAGAGAGTAACCCGCCGGTAGCCATGAATACGACTCTCTCATTTACCGGTTTTCCACACCTTCCCCATATGAGCCATACTGTAGCTGTTACCCAACACTTGGTCAACCGTCATCGACCCTAGCAAACACGCATGCAATCATGATTATGGGCGCTCGTACTCCAAGCCAGCTCGTGCGCGGCTGATAACAGCATCACCAGTATTACCAGGACGATAGGCTGCAGCGGCCACCCGTGCACCGATTACCTCTCGGAGATCGGCCAAGATTTCAGCGGAAAGAAGCTCGATAGATTGCTGGTCGATGCCGGGAATGACCAGAGCTAAGCGGTTTCCGCCGTAGCGGCAGGCAGTGCCTTCCGCGCCCGCTGCGAATTCTTGAAGGATACGTGCTGCGGCCCGGATTTCCTCGTCTCCGGCGAAGTAGCCTCGAAGTTTGTTGATCTCATCGATTCCAGTAAGTTCGACGAGTATCACGCCAAATGGGAGACCCTGTATCTCCGCCCGCTGGGCCTCGGCACAGGCCAACTCGTGTAGGTGGCGCCGGGTGTAGAGAAGTGTCAGGTTGTCGATTGTGGAGAGCGGCCCCTGACCAAGCACCATACCGTCGCTATCCCGAAGAACCTCGAGTTCGGGATCTTTCGCGACCGAGCCTTCTTTTACAAGTACAAGGGGGTTTTGTTTGACTTCTTCGACGAATACTTTCACGACCTCGGGATCGAACTGTGTACCAGCGCAGCGCCCGAGTTCTTCGCAGGCGTCTTCGATAGTCATGGGTTCGCGGTAAGGACGGTCCGAGACCATCGCGCTGAAAGAATCGGCTACGCAGATAATCCGCGCTTCCAAAGGTATCTGTTCGCCCTGGAGACCCAACGGGTAGCCTTTTCCGTCGAACCGTTCGTGATGGTGGAGAATGGCAGGGGCGATCGGGCGCAGGGCGGGCACTTGCTCTACGAGTCTGTAACCGATCCTGGGATGTAACTCTATGACGGAGCGTTCCTCCGGGGTTAGTTTTGCAGGCTTGAGAAGGATGCGCTCGCTGATGCCGATCTTGCCTACATCATGAAGCAGAGATCCGAAGATGAGCTCCTCACGCCGGGCGGGTGGTAGGTTGAGACGTCCGGCAACCGCTTCGACATATCTGGAGACGTCTTCGGAGTGTCCATGCACGAGTGGGTCCTTGACCTCTATCGCCTCTGTTAGCGCGCCCACGGTGGCGAGGTACGAGGTACGCAACTCTCCTTGTAAACGCGCGTTCTGCAGCGTAGCTCCAGCATGGTCGCCTACCGCAAGTAGGACTTCGTCATCAAAATCATCGAAGCCGTTAGGATTGTTCGCGCAGACAACTACACCGTCAAACTCATCTTGTATGTAAATTGGTATGGCGACGAGGTTGTTTATCTCCCCATCCGCCGCTGAATCTTTGTTCTTCTGCTCTCCTTCAAGATTTTTCTCGCGAATCGTGCGATCTCGCTCGAGAACCTCGTTTGCGAAGCGTTGCACGAGCAGGTTGTTCTCGGGGTCATTCTCAAAGCCTTCAGCGGCGATGAGATCAAGCCTGCCATCACCGTCCCGATCTCTCCGCGATAGCAGCAGACCTTTCTCGGCACCGACTAAGTACATTCACGTAATTTGTGCGGGGTTGGCACCGATGATCGAGAGGACGTCAGTGGGTCTTCGGGTGTGGCGCTCGAAGAACTCGTAGGCTGCCGCGATGAGCGCCTTCACGTTCGGGAAGAGTTCGCAGTGGGTCACCTCGCGCCTGAAGTGGCGCCAGAGCATCTCTATGGGGTTCAGCCAGGGGCTGTA
>JAABUS010003336.1_pt1 | contig 26429 bp, 25 predicted proteins | sample 5560161 | NCBI WGS metagenome assembly JAABUS01 (sample SAMN10711885, study PRJNA513376) | rock metagenome | isolation source: Antarctica rocks | place: Antarctica: Victoria Land, Trio Nunatak nord | collected 2016-01-04
CGAGCTGGAATACACCGGCGCCGACAACCATCCCCACCGGCCGGTCATGATCCACCGCGCCCCGTTCGGGAGCATGGAACGGTTCATGGGGATCCTCATCGAGCACTTCGCCGGCGCCTTCCCGCTCTGGCTGGCCCCCGAGCAGGTCCGGGTCCTGGTGATCTCGGACAAGTTCCTGGACTATGCCGAACGCGTCCTCTCGGAGCTCCAGCAGGCGGGGCTCCGTGCCACCCTCGACAGACACCCCGAGAAGATCGGGGCCAAGATCCGCAACGCACAGCTCGAGAAAATCCCCGTCATGCTCGTCGTCGGCGGCAAGGAGGCCGAGACCGAGACCGTCTCGTACCGCGACCGGATCGACGGCGACCGCGGGGCGCGTCCCCTGGCCGAGGCCGTCGCGCAGTTGAAGGCCGAATCGGATTCGCGTGCCATCCGGCAGGTCGCCCCTCCGCCGGAATTCGCCCCGGAGGAAGGGCGGGCCGAGAGCCACGAATACTGACGGCAGGGCCGATCGGCTCCGGCGCCGAGGCCGGGGGATTCCCCGAAGATGGTCGGCGTCCACGATTGCATGAACCTGGAGATCGGGATACCTTGAACGGTCGCTCGAATCGCGTCCGGACGAACTTGCCCCTCTTGCGTCGGCCCGGGGGTTCTCGATATGTCTGGCGAAGCGCCCGTCTGTCCTCGCTGTCACACGCCTGTTGCCGACGGGACCGTCGCCAATGCGCCTTGCACGTCGTGCGGGGCCATGCCCGGCGAAGCGGAAACGGCCGCTCCGGCTCGTCGGGAGGAACGACCGGGCTTCGCGAGGAGGAACGCGAAGGCGTTGACGGTCGTTGGGTTGCTCGCGTTCATCGCGGTGGCCGGGGTTCGCGTCCTGCGTCAGCTCGAAGTCCCGCTGTCGCCTTCCGGGATCGTTCAGATGGTCAGGGGAGGCTCGGAACCGCTCCCAGCGACGGGGGACGTCCCGAATACGATCCGGAGCTTCCTGCTGGTCCATGCTCTGCCTGCCGCGAAGGACGGAGCCGGGCGGGTGGCGATCAGTCTGCAACGGCCCCAATTCTACAGCCAAGCCCTCGACCCGAATGCAATCCAGCCCGCGCTTTCGCACGAGATTATCCGCCAGGCCCTGCTGGACGCGGCCCGGGACGGCCTGGGTGCCCTCACGCGCGACGGATCGCTCGGAGAGTCGCCGCCCGAGGGCGAGCCCCTGGCGAAGATGGAACTCGCGACGACCGTCTTCCCGTGGGTGGGGCCCCCGAGGGTGTCATTGAGCCGGGTCACCGAGGAGAGGCGCGAGGAGATCTGGGCCCATGACCTGCCCCCCACCACGATGTTCGACCAGTCTCTGTACTACCCGAAGCTGGTCGAGCAGGCCGAGGTCTTCATACGGGACGAGTTCCCCCAGGTCTTCGCGAAGCTCGGCTTGAAGGGGAGACCCGTCGCCTGGGAGGCGGAGGGACGGGTACCCGAGGGCGTGGAGGATCGCCTGGCCCGCATGACGTTCTTCGAGCAGTTCGCCGCAGTCCGGGCGCTGGAAGCGGCGATCCGCTCCGACGGTGCAACGCCCGATCGGGTCGGCGCGCTCGTCCGGGGCTATGCCCATCTCGGGACGCTCACCGAGTCGCACTGGAACGCCGGGCACAAGGCGTTCAAGGCGCGCTCGCTCATCGAGGCGCAGCGACTGGTGGCCCGCGATCCGCGTTCGCCCGCCGCGCTCCGGCACCGGGCCTATGCCCGGACGCTCGTCGGGATGCACAAGGACGCGATCGCCGACCTGGCGACGGCCCGGACGCTCGCCGAGGCCTCGCCGGGAGCGGCCAAGCCCCCCGACTGGGTCGACATGAGCGACGCCCTCTGCCGGTTCGACACGAAGAGACTCACCGACGCCCGGGACGGCCCCCAGGGACAACTGGCGATGTTCCTCGCCTTCCTGTCGGTCGAGCAGTCGAGGAGCGCGGCGCGGACGCTCAAGCTGGCCAGGGAGTTGCTCGAGCAGAACCCGGAGTGCTACCGGGTCTACGACTCGATGTGCGAGACCGGCGGCGTCTCCACCCTGCACCGGGCCACCCTCTCGGGCATGGAGATCTTCTCAAACGACCTGAGAACGAACCTGAAGGACCAGCCCGGCCTCCCGGCATCGGTGGCGACGATCCTGAAGGACGCCGGGGTCGAGGCGAAGGTCACCGCGGCCTTGATCGATGCGGGTGGGGTGGACGACGACAACGCCCTGTCGTGGGGCGCACTGGGTCGGCTCATCCGCGAGGCCCGGTTCGTCCAGGTCTGGCACCGGGCCCGCTTCATGGCCAACGTGTGGTCGGTCCCCGTCGACGACTTCCTTGCCGAGTCGCGGCCCCTGATCGCCGACCATCCCTACCGGGCGCTCGTCGAGGGCTTCGGTAGCGAGGCCCGGTCCCAGCCGGCCACCTCTCTCGCGAAGCTCCTTGAGGTGGAAATCCCCGACATCGAGCTGACCGAATTCGGCTACATGGCCCTGTTCGATCGCTTCGATCCCTCGAAGAAGCCTGCCCTCTGGAGAGAGGCCCTGCTGCACGACGACCACATCTATCGCGACCAGGCGATGGTCCACCGACTCGGCCTCCCGACGGAACTGGATGGGCAAATCCCCGTCACCGCGGGCCATGTGGAACAGACGAGCCCACATGCCCCCCTGATCCGGGCCGAGCGTGTGCTCGGCGCCTGGGATTCCGCCGAGCCGCACGCGGCCGAATGGGAAGCCGCCGCCGGCCAGCAGCCCGATGTCCTCGCGGCGCTGGGCCGGCGTTATGTCGCCCTGCAACGATGGGACGACGCCCGACGCTGCCTGTCGAAGAGCCTCGATTTGTCGCCCGATGCGGACATCTACGGGGCGCTCGCCAAGTCGTACAAGGAACAGGGAGATTTCGCGAACTGGCAAGCGACGCTCGATCGCTTCATCGAACGCGAGGAAGACTACGGCCTGGAGCACGCGCGGACCCGCGTCGAGATCGCCCAGCACTTCATGCGCCTGAAGCAATGGAACAAGGCGCAGCCGTACGCCGAGGCCGCCGCGCAGTCCTGGGCCGAATGGGCGATGCGATGCGCCGCCGAATGTTACGAGGGGATGCAAGAATGGGAGCAGTCGGAACTCTGGGTCCGCCGCATCTCGGAGCGCTATCCCAATACATCGTGGGCGAACTGGTTCCTCTGGTGCCATCGGACGGGCCAGGGGAACCTGGACGTCGCCCGTAGGGGGGCCGAACGCCACGCCAGGGCGATGGGTGAAAGGTCCGGAGGGGGTTGGAGAGACATGCTCGGCTATCTCCATCTGCTGTCCGGCGAGCCGAAGGAGGCGCTCGACGACTTCAGGAACGGGTACAGAGAGTTGAAGGTTATGGAGGACGGCATGGGGGCGATCGCCAAGGCACTGCTCGCCGACCAACTGGGAGACCTCAAGCTGCGCGACGAGACTCTCGAGCGGGTCTGCATTGACTTCAAGGACACGGCTCCCAAGACCATTCGGGTGTGCCAGATGTTCCGCGACGTCCTCTCCCGCGGCAAGGACGCGCAGCTCGACCTGGCCGCCGTCGATCCGATCATCGAGAGTGCGTCCCCGGTGGGCCGGGAAACCATCGAGTTCTTCGTGGGCTGGTTCGTCAAGCAGCACGGAAATCCCGCGGCCGCGCGAGTCTATTTGCGTCGATGTGCCGCCTCGCCGAACACCTATGTCTGGTTCCGATCCCTCGCCGTCGAAATGCTCCGCGCCGACGAACGCGACCAGGTCGAGGTCGAGCCCCGGCCTGGAGTCGAGGATCACCTGCGTCTCCATCTCGCCCGAGATGGTCATTGATCAGCCCGACAAGGGGTCACGCCGTGGCGGCCGACGAGCGTCAAATCCAGTCGCCCCCGCCCGAGATCGGCGTCGAGGAGATCCGTCGGGCGGCGGAACGGCTCGCGCCGTGGGCCCATCGGACGCCCGTGCTCACGTCGCGGACGCTCGATGCGGCGTGCGGGGGCTCGGTCTTCCTGAAATGCGAGAACTTCCAGCGGGTCGGCGCGTTCAAGTTCCGGGGGGCGATGAACGCCCTGCTGCAACTGGACGACACCGGCCGAGCGGCGGGGGTGGTCACGCATTCGTCGGGCAACCATGCGCAGGCATTGGCCCTGGCGGGGCAATTGCTCGGCATCAAGGTCTGCGTCGTCATGCCCCGGACGGCCCCCGCGATCAAGCGAGCGGCCACCGAGGGCTATGGCGCCCGGGTCGTCCCCTGCGAGCCGACCCTCGCCGCGCGTGAGGCCGCCGTCGCCGACGAGATCGCCCGGCACGGGCTCACGCCCGTTCACCCCTACGACGACTGGCGCGTGATCGCCGGCCAGGGGACCGCGGCGTGGGAGCTGCTCGACCAGGCCGGCCCGCTCGACCTGGTCGTCTGCCCCGTCGGCGGAGGCGGCCTCCTCGCCGGGACGGCCCTGGCGGTCAAGGGACGATCGCCGACGACCCAGGTGGTGGGCGCGGAACCGAAGGCGGCCGACGACGCCTTCCGCTCGTTTCAGGCCGGCACGATCCTCCCGGCGGGCGACCCCAGGACGGCCGCCGACGGCCTGCGGACCTCGCTGGGCACGCGCCCCTTCTCGGTGATCCAGCGGCACGTCGACGCGATCGTCACCGTCACCGAGCCCGAGATCCTCGGCGCCATGCGTTTCGTCTGGGAGCGATTCAAGATCGTCGTCGAGCCCTCCGGGTCCGTCCCCGTCGCCCCGGTCCTGTCCGGCGGCCTGCCGGTGCGCGGCCTGCGAGTCGGGCTCATCCTCACCGGAGGCAACGTCGACCTGGGGCCCCTCTTCGAGGCGCTCGCAGGCGCCGGCGACGATTCGCGGGCCCGCTGATACAATCGGGTCGCGGGGCCCGTTCGGCGTCTCGAAGGTCCCTCGAATCCATCGTCTTTCGGAGCTTCGCCAGCCGTGGCCGACAATCATGCCTTCGATATCGTCAGCGAGATCAATACGGCCGAGATGCACAACGCGGTCGTGCAGGCCCAGCACGAGATCGCGGTCCGCTACGACTTCAAGGGGACGCGGGCCTTGATCGAGTACAACAAGAAGGACAACGTGCTGACCTTGATGGCCGACCACAAAGGGCAGCTCGACACGGTCATCCAGATGCTCAAGGAGAAGATGGCCAAGCGCGGCGTGGCCGTCAATGCGCTCAAACGAGGCAAGATGGAAGAGGCGACACACGACTCGGTCCGCGAGACGATCACGCTCCACATGGGCATCGAGTCCGACGACGCAAAGAAGATGGTGAAGCAAATTAAGGGTCTGGGGATCAAGGTCCAGGCCCAGATCATGGACAACAAAGTGCGTGTCACGGGGAAGAAACTCGACGAGCTCCAGGCCGTGATCGCGGACCTCAAGGAGAACGGGCCTGAATATCCGATCCAGTTCGTGAACTTCACGTAACCCTCGCCGAAGGAGTCTCTTGCGTTTCAGACATGCCCGGGCGTGCTCGTCCGGTCCGGGTGCGGGAAACCCTTGAGTGTCGCGTCCGGGTCGTCCGATGTAATGGGGGCCTCCGACCTAAGGTGGGTGGCCGGGTCGATTCGAGACGGCACGAGGAGGGCGAGCATGGGCTTCCTGAACGGGCGCATCACCTTCACACGATTCCGGGTCAGTGGGCCGGGTCCCTTGCCCTTCGGCGACTCGATCATCGAGCAGGCCAGGGCTCGCATCATCGATCCCTCGGGCGCCGGTCATGCCGCGGACGGAATCGCCGTCGGCTGGGCCGGGGGGGACCATCTCCTCGACGTGACGCTCGATCCGGCCAAGAACATCATCGAAGATGCGCTGCACATGTCCGTCCGGATCGACACCGACAAGATCCCGGGGTCGCTCCTGCGTGCGTACACCCGGATGGAAACCGATGCCCTCGCCCGGGACAACCCGAGCGGCTTCCCGACCAAGGCCCAGCGCCAGGAGGCGAAGGAGGCGGCCCGCGTCCGCGCCGAGTCCGAAGCGGCCGACGGCCGTTTTCGCCGGATGAGGCATTTCCCGGTGCTCTGGGACGGCCGCGCCAACGTCGTTTACGCCGGGACGAACAGCACGGCGAGCCTCGACCGATTGCGGACGCTCTTCCGCGAGACCTTCGACCGCCCCCTGGAACCGATCACCGCCGGCAGCCTGGCCTATTCGCTGGCCGAGACGCGGGGCCTCGAGCGGACGGTCGAGGACCACGGGCCGGCCCTCTTCCTGGGCGAAGGCGCGGCGTATGCCACCGTCGCCTGGGCCGACAGCGACTCGTCCAGCCGCGACTTCCTGGGCAACGAGTTCCTGCTCTGGCTCTGGCACACCTTGCAGTCGTCCGGGGATACGTTGACCCTGCCCGACGGCTCCGAAGTGACCGTCATGCTCGCCAAGACGTTGACCCTGGACTGCCCTCGCGGTGAGACCGGCCGCGACATGCTTACCGACGAGGGCCCGACCCGCCTTCCCGAGGCCTTCCGGGCCCTCCAGGCGGGCAAGCTGCCGCGCAAGGCCGGCTTGATCGTGGTCCGCGACGGCGTCCAGTATGAATTCACGCTCCAGGCCGAGACCCTGGCCGTCAGCGGCGCCTCCATCCCCCGCCCCGAAGGTGTCACCGGCCAGGACGCCATCGTCGCCCGGGTCGAGGGCCTCCGACATCTGGTCGAGACGCTCGACCTCTTGTACGATGCCTACGGCGTACGCCGGACCGGCCCGGAGTGGAATGGCGATCTCGGTCGCATCCGTCTTTGGCTTCAAGCCGCGTAGTGGACGTCGCGCAGTCGGCGATATGCCAGGCGATCAGGCCGCCGCAAACATTCCTCCGGGAGGGTCGGCGATGGACTTTCGGCGGGCCGACCGGCAATCGTTGGAGCTTGCGCTGCGCGATCTCCTTCTGGCCGATCGCTGAAAGCTGAGACGTGGGCAACTATCGCCAACACATCACATTCGCGGCGGGGCTGGGGGTCGCTTATGGATGGGCGACCTTCATCTTTGCCGGCATCCACTGGCTCTATGGATCGGTGGCGGCGCTGCTGACGACCCTGAGTGGTCTCCTGCCCGACCTCGACTCCGACACCGGGGTCGAGCTCAGGGGGTTCACCGGCATACTCGGCGTGCTCGTGGCGGTGGCCGTCTGGCAGGAGATGGAGGGGGTGGAACCGCCTCCGGCCTTCGAGTTCCAGCTCTGGGCCGTCGTTGGCGCGTACGTGCTGGTGCGACACGGCCTGCGACGGGCCCTGTCGCGAATGGCGAGGCATCGGGGGATCAGCCATAGCATCCCCACCTGCCTGGTCTGGGGGGCCGCGACTTATTTGTATTACCCGTCAGACCGGCACCTCCTCCGCCTGATGATGGCGGCCGGGGTCATGCTCGGATTCTCATCCCACCTGCTGCTCGACGAGATTTGCAGCGTCAACCTACGCGGAGTGCGTGTCAACAAGGCGTTCGGCTCGGCGATGAAACTGTGGACCTCGTCCCCGTGGTCGACGATGGCCATCTACGGCCTGCTGGTTTACCTCTCCTGGCGCGTGCTCCAGCAATGGCCCGAAGACCCCTTCACGCTCGGCTCGCCGATCCCTTCCCCCGATGTCCCTTTCCCACCCCCGCGCGACCTGTTGCTCCCGCCGCTGGAAGCTCCGGCGCCGCGATGACCGCCGAACGATTTCATGGCCGAACCCGGGCCTTTGACTAGCCGACCCGCGCGGCTCCCGTCTGAACGGGGCTCCGGCTCGTGATCCTGGGATGAACACGAGGGCTCGGCGAGATTCGACGGGATTCGCGCGGCAGAACCCGGCAAAACCCGTATAATCGGGCCATCAGAGGTCGCGCGGCGACCCATCGGAAGAGAGTCTTCCGTCCTGTTTCGCCAGGGAGAACCGTTCGATGCGTCAGCTTGTCCTCACCGGCACGTGCACGTGGATGCTACTCGTGCTCGCCGCGATCGCCACGACTCACGCCCAGAACCCCCCTCCCGCCAAGACGGCGGCCCCTCCCGCCAAGACGGGGGCCCCTACCGCCAAGACGGCGCCCGCCCCGGCCCGCCCCATCCCACCCGCCGTGCTCAACCAGGTCCTCGCCACGGTCAACGGCGAGTCGATCACCCGGAGCGACCTGCTCAAATTCTTGAGCGGATACGAGATTCCCGCCGGCAACGAGCAGAATATCTACCGCGACGCGCTCGAGACGCTGGTCAACAACCGGTTGGTGAACATGTTTATCAACCGCCAGAAGATTCCCGTCCCCGAGCAGAAGATCGACGAGGCCGTCGCCAAGGTCGAGCAGGACTTGAAGACCGAAGGCCGCGACCTGCCCACCGCCTTGGCCGAGAGCAATACATCGATGGCCAATCTCCGCAAGGAATTCGGCACCCGCGAGCGCTGGATCGCGTACATCAAGGCCAAGGCGACCGACGCCGAGCTGAAGAAGTTCGCCGAGAAGAACAAGGACATGATCAACGGGACCCAGATCAAGGCCAGCCACATCGTCCTGAAAGTCGAGCCGGATGCCAAGCCGGAGGAGAAGGAGAAGGTCAAGCAGACCTTGCTCGGGCTCAGGCAGGCCATTGACTCGAACAAGATGACCTTCGCCGAGGCGGCAAACAAGCATTCCGTAGACCCGGCCAATGCCGAAGGGGCGGGAGGCGACCTGGGCTACTTCGGTCGCAACAGCGGCTTCATCGAGGAGTTCACCGAGGCGGCATTTAAGCTGAAAAAAGGGTCGATCTCCGACCCCGTCGAGACCGCCTATGGCTACCACCTGATCCAGGTGACGGACCGTAAAGAGGGGGCCCCCGTTGATTTCGAGCAGAAGAAGCCCCTGATCACTCAGTTGTACTCGATGGAGCTCCAGAAAGATCTCATCGCCGCCGAGCGAAAGACGGCGAAGATTGATATCAAGCCGATGCCCGGCGACCTGTTCCCGCCGGCCCCGGCCACGCCGCCCGCCGCGGGCACCGCTCCGCCGACCGCCCCCCAGGGGACGACTCCAAAAGGCACCGTTCCCAAGGCGGCGGCCCCGGGGCGTTAAGGCCGATTTTCCAGGAGAGCTGGCCTGCGGGCCCGCTCTCCTGGGTCGCTCCCGCAATCAATCCAGGTCGGACAGGTCGAGGCGTCCCCGACTGCGCAATGCCCGGAATCGCTCGAAGGTCTCGGCCACCCCATCGCGGAGGGACGTCCGCGTGAACGGGCCGAGCCGGGCTTCCAGGCGGGAGTCGTCGAGGTCGGGGGCGATGGGAAGCTGGCGGTCGCCATGCGTGACGAGCTCCGCCGCGAGGGGGGCGACCTCGCAAAGCGTGGCCGCAAACGTCTCGATCGGCACGACGGCGCCACGGATATTGAAGGCATCGGCTCCCTCGAAGGGCGCCGACAGGGCGCGCAGGAACGCGTCGGCCACGTCGCCGACGTATTGCATGTCCTGCACGCCGCCGTAGCTGATCCGGTAGGGACGTTCCGCGGCGACCGACTTGATCGCCTTGGTCGGCTCGCTCGTCATGCCGAAGTCGCGCCCGACACCATAGACGGTCCAGGGGCGGAGGCCAACGCTGCTGATCCCCTGGTCGAGCCAGTAGACCCGCGCATTCAGCTCGTTGCAGACCTTGTACGCGCCGTAATGGGTCAACGGCGCGAGCCGGACCGCGTCGCCGAGCGGTCCCGAGGCTTCGCCCTCGGCCGGGCCATGGACCGCCGCGGAGCTGGCGTAAACGACTCGCCGGACCTGGTCTTTCAGCGCGACCGCCGCCTCGAAGATCGCGAGCGTGCCGATCACGTTCACCGTGGCACCCAGGATCGGATTGGCCCGGCACGTGGGAGTCTGCAGGCCCGCCAGGTGCAGCACGTGGGTCGCTTCGACCCGCTCGATCGCTGCGCGTACCGAGGGGGCGTCGGCGACGTCCCCTGGGAGGAAGTGGACCTGCCTCCTCTGGTCGGCGTCGAGCAGCAGATCGAGCCGATGCGTGTCCTCCTTCAGGTCGTAAATCCAGACCTCCTGCCCCCCCTCGACCAAGCGCTTGGCCACCCACGACCCGATGCACCCGTAGCCGCCGGTCACGAATACCCTCACGAAACGTCCTCCCGGGACGATCATCGCCCCATCCCCTCGGTGTGTCCGATATCTCCGGCGGTGCGGAGGCGCCGCGACGGACCGACGCCCGCCTTGATTTCAATCGCACCCGCCGGCCGACGCAAGGGCGGAGCGTTTCTGGGGTGGGCATCTCCCGCCCGCCCCTGGGGAAGACGAAAGCGTGAAGGCCCCCCCTTGACAGGTGCAACCGCCGTCAGTATTGGTTAAGGCTGCCTTGCGAGGGACGGAGGCTTGCCGCGGGGGCAGGCGTCGTGACCGTCCGGGGGCGGCGCCCTGCGCGAACGGGGAGGCCGCCAGCCCACCGCGAGGCCCGATGCCATGTCGCCGTGGAGGGCGCTATCGATAGGACTCTGAGGGTCAACGAGCAGATTCGCATCTCACCCGTGCGGGTCATCACCGCCGAAGGAGCCATGCTCGGCGTCATGCCGACGGGCAAAGCGATGGAGTCGGCCCGCGAGTCGGGCCTCGACCTCGTGGAGGTCGCCCCCAACGAGCGACCCCCCGTCTGCAAGATCATGGACTTCGGCAAGTTCAAATATTCGCAGAAGAAGAAGGCCTCGAAGCAGAAGCAGCACCAGGTCCAGGTCAAGGAAATTCGCGTCCGCCCCAAGACCGGGGACCACGACATCGAGGTCAAGGTCAAGCGGGCCCGCGAGTTCCTGGAGCATAAGGACAAGGTGCTCGTCAATGTCCTGTTCCGGGGCCGCGAGCTGGCGCACATCGATGAGGGCCGCAAGGTCATGAACGAAGTGCTCCAGGCGCTCGATGATGTGGCGAAAGTCGAGAAGAATCCGTCGATGGAAGGCAAGCGGATGACGGCGATCGTGGCCCCGCGCGTCTGAGCCCCCCGGTTCCGCCGTCCGCGGCCTCACCGGCCATCCTTCGTGATGGCCGGAGCGGTCGTTTTGCGTGCCTTCAACCGTTACGACGACGCTGAAGCTGTTTTCGGCCCCTCCGCCGGTTTGATGTTGGACCCGGCGCATTCACTCTGCTACACTGTTCGACTCGGCCGGCCCCGGGGGCTCTTTCCCGGGCCGACCCGCGGTCGCTTTTATCGCCGCAACGAAACGAGTTGTGCCGTAAGAAGGTCGGTCCGTTATGCCCAAGATGAAGACGCACAAAGGCTCCAAGAAGCGATTCAAGGTGTCGGCCACCGGCAAGGTCAGCCACAAGCGCTGCGGGTCGTCGCATTTGATGAGCCATAAGAGCGGCAAGCAAGTCCGCCGACTGCGGAAGAAGTCGATCCTGAAAGTTTCGGCCGAGGCGCATCGGCTGCGTCGCGTCCTGCACAAACGAGAGGGTTCGCAGCCCCAGGCCATTGAGGCGGCCCGTCAGTCGGCGCTGGCCCTCCAGGCCGAGGCCATCGCCTTGCTGACTGAGGTGCTCCCCGTCGAGGCGATCACGGACTCGCCCCCGGCCGAGCCCTTGAGCTGAGATGAGCCGTGCCGCGTCGCGTGCCGGGCGGCTCCGGGCGTGGGGCCGGCGGTCGTCCCCGAAAGGTCCGAGCGATCGTCCTCGGCCCGTCCTTCCCCTTAAGCGTCTCCCTCGAATCGAGTAATTCACGATGCGTGCAACTAAAGGCGCGGCCCGCAGGAGGGCGAAGAAGCGCCTATTCCACAAGGTGGAAGGCTTCGTCGGGGGCCGCCGCCGCCTGCTCAGGACGGCCAAGGAGACGCTACTCAGGGCCGGCATGTTCGCCTTCCGCGACCGCCGGGCCAAGAAGCGCGACTTCCGCCGGCTCTTCATCATCCGCCTGTCGGCGGCCGCCGAGATGCGCGGGATGCGCTATAGCCGATTGATCTACGGCCTCCGCCTTGCCAGCATCGAGCTCGATCGCAAGAGCCTCTCCGAATTGGCGATCCACGATCCCGAGACCTTCGACGCGATCATCGTCCTTGTCCGTGCGGAACTCGACAAGGCCGACACCGCCCTCGCTGCGCGTCAGCCGGCCCGGTCGGCCTGATCGCTCTCGACGAGCTCCTCGCATGCTGAGGCATCGGCCGATACATGAGCCCGCTTGATCCGCTGTCCTCGGCCCTGGCCGACCTCGACACGCTGGAAGCGACGGGATTGGACGCGTTCGGCCAGGCCCGTGATGCCGGCAGCGTCGAGGCGGCGCGCATCGAGTTCCTGGGCCTCAAGCAGGGCAGGGTCAAGGCCGCGCAGGACCGGCTCAAGTCGCTGGAACCGGTCGCGAAGCGCGCCTACGGTCAGCGCTTCAACGCGGTCAAGCAGGCGCTCGAGGCGGCCTGCGATGCGGCGAAGGTGCAGGCGGCACGCCCGGCTGTGGTGTCGAGCGAGGCGATCGACGTGACGTTGCCCGGGCACCGGCCCAGGCTCGGGCACCGGCATCCCCTCTCGCAGACGGCCGACGAGCTGATCGACCTCTTCGGTCGGTTCGGGTTCGTCGTGGCGCGCGGCCCTGAAGTCGAGGACGTCCACCACAATTTCGAGGCGCTGAACATCCCGCCGACCCACCCGGCGCGCGACCCGCTGGACAACTTCTACATCTCCGACCGCGCGATGCTCCGCAGCCAGACCAGCCCGGTGCAGATTCGGGTCATGGAGCGACAGCCTCCTCCGGTACGCGTCATCGCCATCGGCCGGGTGTATCGCCCCGACACCGTCGATGCGACCCACTCCTTCATGTTCCACCAGGTCGAAGGGTTGATGGTCGACCGGGGCGTCACCATGGCGGACCTCAAGACGGTCCTGCGCCTCTTCGCCGAGAGTTACCTGGGACGCGACGTCCAGATTCGGTTCCGCCCCTCGTTCTTCCCGTTCACCGAACCGAGCGTCGAGGTCGATATGCTCTGGCACGGCGGCGACCGTTGGGTTGAAATGGGTGGGGCGGGCATGGTCGACCCGAACGTCTTCCGCGCCGTGGGGTATGACCCGGACGAAGTGACCGGGTTCGCCTTCGGCCTGGGGATCGAGCGGCTCTGCATGCGTCGGCATGCGATCGACGACATCCGCCTGCTCTACCAGAATGACACCCGGTTCCTGGGCCAATTTTAAGGGCCGGACGGGCGAGGGGTGAGATCGCGAGTGCCACCCGGAATGGCCTCGACGACCGTCTCTCGGCCTTCGGCGATGAGGACTTTCTGATGGAGGCGGACCCGAGCCGAGTGATCGTGACGACCGGCGCGACGGCCAACGCCACGCAGGTCAATCACCGCGACTTCCCCGAAATCCGCGCCGAGGGCGAGACGCCCAAGGTCGCCGCCACGAACCTTTCCAACCAACTGGTCCGCGCCCTCGACAGCGCCCTGACTTCCTGGCGCCGCGAGACGATCGAGCAGGCCATCGCCGACGTCAAGGCATTCGCCGAGCGCGGCGACTGACGGACGGTCGGTCGGCAACCGCGCGTATGCCAGTCCCCTGCCGCCCGGCACGGAGCGAGGCCTTGATGGACCCAGCCCCGACCGACCCGACGCCGAAGCTGGTGCGCGAACTGGGCCGGCTCGACGCCACCATGATCGTCATGGGCTCGATGATCGGCTCGGGAATCTTCATCACCTCCGCCGAGTCGGCGCGGCTGGTCGGTTCGCCCGGCTGGCTGCTGGCGGCATGGGCCCTGGCCGGCGTCCTGACGATCACGGGGGCCCTCTGCTGCGCCGAGCTCGCGGCGATGATGCCCCGCGCCGGGGGCCAGTACGTCTTCCTTCGCGAGGCTTACGGGCCCGCGATCGGCTTCCTGTTCGGCTGGTCGACGTTCCTCGTCGTCCAGACCGGGACGATCGCGGCGGTCGCCGTGGCGTTCGCCAAGTTCCTCGGCGTGCTGACCGACTCGGTCTCGGCGGAAAACTACCTGATCCGGCCCATCGCCCTCGGGGGATATGCCGTCAGCCTCTCGACTCAGCAGCTCGTCGCCGTCGCGCTGATCGTGGCGCTGACGGCCACGAACATGCTCGGCCTGAAGACGGGCACGCGCATCCAGAACACATTCACGTTCACCAAGACGGCGGCGCTGCTGGGCCTGATTGCGGTCGGCCTCACCCTGGGAGTCAGCCGCCAGAGTGCTGCGTGGACGTCGTCGTGGTGGAATCCCTTGGCCAACGGGTGGAACCCCCACGCGTTGCAGGAAGGCCTGCCCGCGGCCGGCGGTGTGGCCCTGGTGATGCTCCTGGGCCGTGCGATGATCGGGCCCTTGTTCTCGCAATCGGCCTGGAACAACGTGACCTTTACGGCGGGCGAGACCCGCGACCCGGGTCGGAACCTCCCCCGGGCGCTCCTGATCGGCTGCGGGAGCGTCGTCGGCCTGTACCTGCTGGCGAACGTCGCCTACGTGGTCACGCTGTCGCTCCCCGAGATCCAGGGCGCCAGGCAAGACCGGGTGGCCACCGCCGTCATGGAGAAAGTCCTTGGCCCGACCGGGACGACCGTCATGGCCGCGGCGATCCTGATCTCGACGTTCGGCTGCGTCAACGGGATCATCCTGGCCGGGGCTCGCGTCTACTACGCGATGGCACGCGACGGGCTCTTTTTCGCGAAGGTCGGGACCACCAACCGCCGGCACGTCCCCGCGGTGGCACTCGCGGCCCAGGGGCTCTGGGCGTCGCTGCTGACCCTGCCGGTCACGGCCAGCCACGACCCGGCCTCGGGGGGTGTCAAGTACGGGAACCTCTATAATCAACTGCTCGAATACATCATCCCGGCCGACCTGACCTTCTACACGCTGATGGTCGGCGCCGTGATCGTGCTCCGCCGCAAGGCGCCCGAGGCGGAGCGGCCGTACCGCGCCTTTGGCTATCCGGCACCCGCATTGATCTACATCGGCATGGCGGTGTTGCTCATCTTCGACCTGATCTATCTCGCCCCGAGGACCTCGGGAATCGGATTCCTCATCATCCTGGCCGGCATCCCCGTTTTCTTCGCCTGGTCCCGCGGGGGCCCGCCGCGTGCCGACGTTTGAGCAGGTCCATTTCTCTCGTTCGGCCCTCTTGGAGTCTCTCCGAGCCCTCATCATGACCAAACACGCACCCTGGCTCTTCCCGGCCCTCTTCCTCACGACGTTCCTCATGCCGTCGCCCGCGGCCCGAGCCGGGCTGGAGGAGTACGTCAAGAGAGACGACCCGACGTTCGCCTGGAAGCTCTTCCGCAAGGAGGCCAAGCCCGAGGGCACGGTCAGTCACATCAAGCTCACCTCGCAGCTCTGGCACGAGATCATCTGGGAACATCAACTGCGAGTCTACGAGCCGACGGGCCTTGGTGAAGGTGACGCGGTCCTGCTCTTCATCACGGGAGGGAGTACCACCAGCAAGCCGAGCGACAACGATGACGCGCAGGGGTTTGCCCTCGCCCGGCTCTGCGGCGCTCGCTGTGCGGTGCTGCCGCAAGTGCCCAACCAGCCGCTCATGGGGGGGAAGACCGAGGACACTCTGATCTCCGAGACGTTCGTCCGCTTCCTCGACACCAAAGACGAGAGCTGGCCCCTGCTCTTCCCGATGGTCAAGAGCGCAGTCCGCGCCATGGATGCCGTGCAGGCCTGGGCGAAGGCCGAGGGGAAGACCGCCGTCACCCGGTTCGTCGTTACCGGCGGCTCGAAGCGGGGCTGGACCACCTGGTTGACGGGCGCCGTCGACCGCCGGGTCGTGGCGATCGCCCCCATGGTCATCGACACGCTTAACATGAAGGCCCAGAGCAAGCACGCCCTGGAATCGTGGGGCAAGCAGAGCGAGCAGATCGGCGACTACACCAGCCGCGGCCTGACCGAGAAATTCGAAACTTCCGACGGCCAACGTCTCTGGAAGATGGTCGACCCCTACACCTATCGACACCAGCTCACGATCCCCAAACTCCTCATCAATGGCACGAACGACCGCTACTGGACGCTCGATGCCCTGAACATCTACTGGGACGATCTGGAAGGCCCCAAGAACGTCGTCTACCTGCCCAACGCCGGGCACGGCCTGGAACAGAATCGCGACTACGCCCTGAACGGCATCGGTGCGCTCTTCCGCCACGCCACCAAGAACCGCCCGATGCCCCGCTTGACCTGGAAGCATACCGGAGGCGACGGCAAGCTCCGCCTCGAGGTCGGCTCCGACCCCAAGCCCAGGTCGGCGAAGCTCTGGGCCGCCACGTCCGACACCAAGGATTTCCGCGAGTCGCACTGGGTCTCGACGCCGATGCTCGGGGTCGAGTCGACGTTCCAGGGGGAACTCCCCCGGCCCACCAAGGGATTCGTCGCGCTCTTCGGAGACCTCGAATTCGAAGGCGAGGGCTATCCCTACCACCTCTCAACCCAGGTCCGCATCTCGGACGAATTGCCCGTCGAGAAGGTGGGCCAGACCCCGGCCGCAAAGAAGCGGGCCCCGGTACCGGCGACCCGCTAGCACGTTTTCCCATTGCGGTGCCGACACGGCGGGGCCGGATCTCATTCCCTTCTCCCCGCGGGGAGAAGGTGCCCCGTAGGGGCGGATAAGGGTCATGACGTCACGATCGGCCTGGGGTCCCACGACCTGGCGCATCGAAAGGCCGATGACCCTCATCCGGCCGTCCCGGCCACCTTCTCCCGGGGGGAGAAGGAAGGATCGTACGGAACTCTCGCGGGGGCGGTAGGCAAACCGCGTTAACGATTTCTATGCGATGGGAACGACCCACCGCCTTCGGCAATCCGATGCCCACCCTACGGCAACCTTCGACGACCCGTCGCAAAGGTTAGGGTCCTACTCGTCCGGGATGAACGATGATCGTCAGCTGGAATTGGCTCGCGGATTTCCTCCGGTTGGATATGCCGGTGACGGCGCTGACCGAGCGACTGGCCCTGACGGGCCTGAATCACGAGGCGACCGCCGATGTGGGGGGCGACCTGGCGATCGACCTGGAGGTGACCAGCAACCGACCCGACTGCCTGAGCCACATCGGCGTGGCACGCGAGATCGGCGTGCTCTTCGAGAGGCCCGTCCGCGAGCATGATCCTCATCCCCCCGCCTCGGGCGAGCCGGTCCAGTCGCGGGCCGGCGTGCGCGTCGAGGAGCCCGGCCTCTGCCCGCGATTCACCGCGCGAGTCGTCTCGGGAGTGACGGTGGGCGAGAGCCCCTGGTGGCTCCGCAAGCGGCTCGAGACGCTGGGCGTCCGGCCGATCAGCAACGTCGTCGACGTGACCAATTACGTCATGTTCGAGTGCGGCCAGCCGCTGCACGCCTATGACCTCGACCGCCTGGAAGGCCGCGAGATCGTCGTCCGCCGGGGCCGCGCGGGAGACTCGCTGACGGCGATCAACAACAAGGCGTACGAGCTGACCCCCGAGATGCTGGTGATCGCCGACTCCAGGCGCCCGGTCGGGCTGGCCGGGGTGATGGGGGGCCTCGAGACCGAGATTCTCGCGAAAACCACGAACGTGCTGATCGAGTCGGCGCGCTTCGACGCGATGTCGGTGCGGCGGACGGCTCGGGCCCTCGGCCTTTTCAGCCCGTCCAGCTACCGGTTCGAGCGTCCGCTCGACCCCGAACGGACCGAATGGGCCAGCAGGCGCTGCGCCGAGCTCGTCCTCGAACTGGCCGGCGGGACCCTCCACCCCGATGTGATCGATGTCGGCGTCGTCGATCCGAGGCGCCCGCCCGTCACCCTTCGCTTCGATCAGATTGCGCGGGTGCTGGGAATTGACGTCCCCCGCGATCGCGTCGAGGCGATCCTGCGTGCCCTGGGGCTCGAACCCGGCGAGCGTGCGGACGGGCGGCAGGATTTCCGGCCCCCGAGCTGGCGCGCCGACCTGGAGCGGGAGATCGACCTGATCGAGGAGGTCGTCCGGATTCACGGATATGAGAATATCCCCGAAGATCGGCCGGTCCCGCTGGCCGGCTCGACGCGCGGTGTTCGAGAACGCGTCGAGGCGGAGGTCCGCGGGGCGCTGACCGGATGCGGGTTCGACGAAGCGTTCACCTTCAGCCTCGTCTCGGAGGCGCTGGGCATCCCGATCGGACCCGGCGCGGCCACCCCTCCCATCCGCATCGAGCATTCGAGCCGACGGCGCGAAAACACACTGCGGCAGAGCCTTGTGCCGAGCCTGCTGGCCGCGCGCCGGCACAACGAGACGCACGGCGACGCCGATGCGCATCTGTTCGAGATCGCCAACGTCTATGTTCCCAGGCCCGGCGAACCGCTCCCCGACGAGCCGACCCACCTCGCGCTGGTCAGCGGCCATGACTATTTCGGCCTCAAGGGGGTGGTCGAGGCGCTCCTGGGGCGGCTCCACATCGATCGTCTTCTGGAAGTTCGGCCCGCCTCGATCCCCTTCCTCACCCCCGGTCGTGCCGCGGAGTTGTCGCTCGCGGGGGCACACCTGGGTTACCTGGGCGAGGTCGCGACCGATCGACTCGATGCATTCGAGTTGAGAGCCTCCTGCGCGGTGGCCGAACTCTCGTTCGACGTCCTGCAAAGGACTGGCGAGCTGGTTCCAGTCCACCGCGCCATGCCGCCCTTTCCTGCCGTGGCACGAGACCTTTCGCTGGTCGTTTCACGCTCGCTCGCGTGGTCCGACCTGGCCGCCGCAGTGTCGAGCGTGGTCGGGCCTACCCTGGAGGCGATCACCTACCTCGACACATTTCGGGGGGGCAATCTCCCGGATTCGAGTCAGAGCGTCCACTTCGCTATGCGGTTCCGACACCCGGAACGGACCCTTGCGGGCGATGAGGTCGAACGCGTGGTCAAGGTCGTCATCGACGCATGTGCGGCACGTTTCAACGCCACATTACGGGCGTGAGTATCGGGCAAGGGCAGAGGATCGGTCGCCGTTCGGATGCCAAAAAACAACGGGAAAGTCCCTTTAAATGCAAGGGACTCTCCCGAGTGTGCGGACGGAATTTTCAAGGGCCGGGGCGATAGACCCCCGGACGTGTGTCCTCTAGACGTCGACCACCCTCCGACCCATGACGAAGGAGATCACAGCCAGGACCAGGAACACGAACAGGAGGATTTTCGCGAAGCCCGCGAGCTCGCCCGCCATGCCGCCCCACCCCAGGGCCGCGGCCACCAGCGCCAAGATAAAAAACGTAATCGCCAGGCGAACCATCTGAGTCACCCTTTCATCAACGGGTATGCGTATGGGCAGAAATGGAGGGCGCAGTGAGGTTCAACGGGACCTCAAGGCCAATCCCACGAGGAGCCCGGCGACGATCCCCACGCCGAACGCGGCGGCGACTGACTGGCCGGGGTTGTGTCGGACCAAGTCTTGGGCCTTGTCGTAGCCTTCGGGGAGACGATCCGCGACCTGACTGTAACCTTCACGGAGCCGTTCACCCGCCTGCTGTGCGAGCCCGCTGACGGCCTCGGTGGCCTGCGCGATCGTGGAAGCTCCACGCGAAGTCAGTTCCGTCAGATATTTCTCGATCGCCTCGCGACCCTCGCCGGTCCGTTGCTGGATACGCCCGACCATTTGATCGACATTACCGCCTTGAATCTGAAGGTCGTCGTCGGTCAATTGTCCCCACTTCTGCTTGACCTGGCCGCGAAGTTGATTCCACTGACCCTGCAATTCTTGAGTATTCATTGCCATAGTGCGTAACTCCCCTTGGTTTGTATCCGAGCGGCTTCGGTGCCGATCACTTGGGAGTGACAATTGCAATCGCAATGCCAAGTTGCCGACTCGAGTGTTCTATGGTGCCCGGATTCGAGCGGTGAGTATCTAGGAAACGCCCTCCGCTTGCGCGGAGGGCGTGTGTCGTCGGACGACTCAGGGAGTCGTGGTCGGGGTCGTGCCGGGGGCCACGACGGGCGGCGTGCCCTCGGTCGTGACTTTCGTCTCCTTCGTCAAGGAGCCATTGGGGCCATCGACGGTCGTCTTGACACTGGATTCTTCACCACAGCCGATCAGGCCGACGGTGGAGAAGAGACCCAGCACGAGGGCGGAAGTGAGGATGCGTCTCATCAGTTGACCTTTCGAGAAGAGGAACATCGCGCAATCCCCCACCCCACGTCGGGGTGTAGATCGCCGCGAGCACAATGGGACCAAAAGAGCAATGATTGTGCCAGAGGGGGGGGGCTCGAAATCGGGAACATTTTAGAGTGACGCCTGGGTAGAGGGACACCCCGACGTGAGCATTGATGTTCCCAGCGGGAAGGCTCGGGGACGGCACAGCCCTTGCACCAAAATCAGCGGAGTTGGATCTGGAACAGTGGGAGTCTGGATCACCGCGATTTGTATGACCAGGAGATTGAACGATGCCAGTGGGAAAACCGGGACAGCCCCAGGGCCAAGGTCAGCCGCATGGGCAGGGTCAGGGACAGCCTCAGGGACAGGGTCGCCAGAATGGTGGGGCGGGCCAGGGTGCTCAATCGGGCCCGAATATCACCCAGAAGGTCCAGGAGGGGGCCGAGCAGCTGAGCCAACGCGTCCGGGACGGCCTCGGTACGGCACAGGATGAAATGGGCAGGCAATATCGGTCTGTCGAGGGAACGGTGGCACGCAACCCATCGTCGTCGGTCCTGATCGGCTTCGGGGTGGGCTTCGGCCTGGGTGTGGTCCTCACCTCCTTGCTGGGGCGTGAAGAGACGTGGTCGGAAAAGCATCTCCCGGATTCGGTCCGCAACATGCCGGATTCGATCCATCAGCTGGCGGAAGCCATCGCGAAGCGACTGCCCAGTAGCTTGTCCCGCAGCTAATGCCTGCCGTTGGCAAGGACCGTTCCGCCGTCCGAATCTCCCGGTGTGCTCCGGGGCCTTGCTTTGCCCGAAGCGACGCGATCCATACGCCCGGCCCCGTGCGGACCACTATCGGTCGCGCGGCGAGCTGGGCGTTCATCGTCGTCTATTCTCTCTCGGGGGGTCCCCTCTTGATCGAATCGCGGCGCTGTCGTCTATTCTATCTCGGCAGTTGAAGTTCCCTCGCGAAGGTTCGCGAGAGGAAGGCCATCCCGTGGGGGCGGCGGACGTGTCAAGATTATGGCGGGCGGGGGTCCTCTCCGTCCTACTGGTCGGGCCGATCCTGGCTTACATCTCCCTCGGGGCGCTCTGGCTCCGAGATCGCGAGTGGCTCTTCCCCGCCACCACGATCTGGATCGTGTCCGGCATCGTCTTCGGCATCCTCGCCTCCCGCTGGACGCGGGATAAGCGGGCGATCCTACCGCCGATCGACTGGGATGCGCCCAACACCTTCTCGCCCTTCGACCGCCAGGCCTGGACGTTGGTCGAGGAGGAATCCGAGCAGGGCGACACGATCTCGATGGAGACCCTCTCGGGGTTCGACATCTACATCGAGACGGGGAGGAAGCTGGCGCGACGACTGGCGGAGCACTACCACCCGCTCTCGAACGACCCGATCGAACACGTGCCGGTGGTCGAGCTCTTGACCGCCCTGGAGCTCGCGGCCGAGGACCTCAATCACCTCTGCCGGCAGATTCCCGGCGGCGATCTCGTCACCGCGGCGCACTGGAAGCGGGCCATCCAGGCGGCCGGGTACATCCAGAAAGCCAACGACATCTACGGCTACCTGCTGCCGATCTTCAACCCGGTGACCGGCCTGGCCCGCCTGGGGACGCAACAATGGATGGTCAAGCCGGCCTGGAAGAACATGCAGCAGAACGTGCTCCGCTGGTTTTATCGGGCTTACGTCAACCGGCTGGGGACGCACCTGATCGAGCTCAACAGCGGTCGCCTTGCCATCGGGGTTGAGCAGTACCGCAGGCTGACGCGTAAATCGGGCGGTCGGGCGGCGCCGACCGCCGCCGAGACGACGCCCCTGGTCATCGCGGTGGCCGGGGCTCGCGACTCGGAGAAGGGGAAACTGGTCGAGCTCTTGAAAGGCTCCCTGGAGGGCGACCCCACGCTCCTGAAGGCCCGACTCCGGTCTGCCGGACTCGACGAATCGGCGTTCGAACGCCTCGGGGCGGCCAGGTGGGTGGACGTACCCGGCTATACGTCGTCCCCGGACGGTGAGACCGCCCGCGACCGCGCGACGCGTCGGGATGCCATCGACGAGTCGGTCGAGGCGGATCTGCTGATCCTGGTCATCAAGGCCCGTACCGCCCCACAACCGGCGGACCTCGCCTTCGCGCAAACCTGGGACCGCTGGTATCTCGAGCATCCCGGCCTGGAGGTCCCTCCGGCGATGGTTGTCCTCTCCGGCGTGGAGGGTCGCGAGCTTGGCGACGGTTGGCATCCTCCCTACGACTGGTCGGGGGGCGGAGGTCCGCGCGAGACCGCCATCCGCGACCTCACGGGGAGCCTCCGTACTGCCATCCCTCCGACCTTCACCGAGTTCGTCGCCGTGGCCCTGGGAACGTCCCCCCCCTTCGGCGTGACGGAGCACCTCTTGCCGACCCTCGTCGGGCTCGTGCATCGGTCGGAGCGATCCGCCCTGATCCGGCATTTCCATCACCTGTCCCAGCAATCCAAGGCCCGACGGCTCGTCGGCCAGGTCGGGCAGCAAGGGCGCCGGCTCTGGAAAGGATTGAGGACAGGACGCAAGTCACACGAACCGGGCGACGAGCGCTAGTTCGTGAGGCCGCTCCCTCGCGATTCTCTCTACCCACCGCCCCCCGAGGGACGGTTTCGATTTCCGCAAAAAACCATCCTGTTCCGGCCGAAGCTTCGGACGCACGGTGTCAGGAGTCATGGTTGCGGTTCCGCGCAAATGACCTTCCATTGGCACCACGGTTGCTATCCTTCTCGCAGATCGAAGCGGGTCCGTCCGCGACTGTCCTCCGTCCTTCGGACTCCATCGGGAGCAGACCTTGGCCACCGCCTCCAACGACATTGACTCCATCCGGCAGCAGATGGCCCAAATCCGCCACGAGCTGCACCAGGACGTCCGAGGCGTCGTCGAACACGCCGAGGCCGCCACCGATTGGCGGCGCTACTTCCGGATGTACCCCTGGCCCAGCATGGCGGCCGCCTTTGCCATCGGATATTTCATCGTCCCCAAGCGTCGTCGCAAAATTCCCCGCGACCTGGCGACGCGTGCGGATATCGCCCAGGTCCGCGAGGACGTGCAAGAGGCCAAGGCGCCGGCGAAGAAGGCCGCCTCCAAGGGGGTTCTGGGCGCACTCTTCGGGATGCTCGTGCCAGTCGTCGTAAGGGCGGCCCAGGGCTACGCTATGCAATACTTCGAGACCTGGCTCGCGCAGCAACAGGGCATTCTGGCTGGGCTGGGAGCGGCCGCTCAGCAAGCGCCGGGAGGCCCAGTCCGGCCGTCGGGACCGGGGCAGCCGTCGGGACCGGGGCAGCCGTCAGGCCCGGGGCGGTCGCCAATCCCAGGTGCGCAGCCGCCTCGCCCGCCCGTTTTCTGACACCTTGAAGGGAGCGACTGGCAGACATGATCGATCGCATTCAGGGCCTGCAGTCGGCCCTCGGGCCGCAGGCAGACGAGCTCAAGGAAAGGGCCCTGGAGTACGCCGCGTCGGCCCGGGAGATACTTTCTGGGGGGACGGATAAGGTGAAAGATTACGTGGTCAAGGAACCTGCACGCGCCCTGGGCGTCGCGCTCGGACTGGGGGTCCTCCTGGGATGGCTAATCAAGCGTCGGTGAACCTCGACGGGACTCCCGTGAACCAGCCCGAGGGGGTGGTCGGGAACATCACCGAGTTCGGCAACGATGTCATAACCTTGGTCGAACTCCAGGCCCAACTGGCCGCGCTCGACTTCAAGGCGGTCATGTCGCGTGCGACGATACCGCTGGTCCTGATCGTGGTGAGTACGGCCCTCCTGCTGGCCAGCCTCCCTGTGGCCTTGCTGGGCATCGCCTGGCTTGTGGCCTCGGCGTTCGCCCTGAGCGCGGGCTGGGCCACCTTACTCACTGCCGTGGTGGCCGCAGTCGTCGCCGCGGTCGTCGCCACGGTGGCCTTCAGTCGCCTCCTGAGCAGCCTGGAAAGCCTCCGCCACTCCCGCGAGGAATTGGTCCGCAACGTCTCGTGGCTCCGGACCGTCCTCGTCCATAGCGGACGCTCGGCCCCTCGGGGCCGTTTTTGAGCGTGGGCGACTCCTCGGTCGACACTTTGGGTTCGGGCATGGACAGGACGGTCTTCCTGATCAATGCCCGCGCCCGGCTCGGTCGGTTGGCTGAAATCGCCGTGGCCGAGGCCCTCGCTCGACGAGGTTGGCACCTCGATCGGACCGTTCGGGTGCGCCGTCCGGGACGGCTATCGAAGACCGTCGCCTCGCTGGTAGCCGAGGGCGTCGATCGCCTGATCGTGGGGGGGGGCGACGGGACCTTGAGCACTGTGGCTGCCCATCTGGCCGAACGTCACATCTCGCTCGGTGTCATCCCGCTGGGTACGGCGAACGACTTCGCGCGTACCCTGGAGATACCCCGCCAATTGACTGCTGCCGCCGCGATCGCCGCAGGGACTCACTTTCGCGAGATTGACCTGGCACAGGCCAACGGCGAGTACTTCCTCAATGTGGCCAGTATCGGCTTGTCGGTCTCGACCACCTCCTTGCTCTCCTTCCGGCTGAAGAGATGGCTCGGCCCGGCCGCATACTCGGTCGCGGGGGCATTGGCCTTCGCTCGCCACCCGACCTTCTGGGCTCGCATCAACACCCCTGGAGGGGCCGCCGAAGGCATGGTCCATCAGGTCGTCATCGGCAACGGGCGCTTTTATGGGGGCGGCGTCCTCGTGGCTACTCACAGCACCCTCGAGGATGGCATGCTTGACGTTTATACCCTGGGCATGCGAGGCCGATGGCAACTCTTACGGACCATGGCCCTGCTCCGGTTCAAGGTCCCCCTGAAACGGCCGGGCGACGTCTTCATGAGGTCTCCGACGGCCTTCGTCGAGACGCGGCCGACGGGCAAGCGGGTGAACCTGGACGGGGAAATTCGTACCCGAACTCCAGTGACCTTCACACTCGTCCGCAAAGCATTACGGGTGCTTACGCCCGAGCCGGATTCGCCCGAGGCAAAAGAGGGGGCGATGGCATGAGCACGCCCCTCCTCAACTCGTACGTTGCGAGATCAAGACTGTCCGACAACCTTGGTCACGACCTGGCCGACCGTCCGGTCCGAGGCATAGGGAGCGATGTCGGCCCAGCTGATGATCCCCAGTAACTGGTCGGCCGTGTCGATGACCAGCAGGCGACGGACCCCGCTGTCCCCGAACTTGCCGATAATCGTGGACATCGGGGCGTTCGGCGGGACGGACACGACACTACGTGACATCAATTGGCCGACCGCCAGGGCCGACAGCCCACTTTCGTGGTCCGCCAATGCGAGGGCCACATCGCGATCGGTAAGCACGCCGACCGGCTTGCCGTCCTCAAGGACGGGGACGGCGCCACAATCGGCGTCGCGGAAGATCAGGACCGCTTCCAGGACCGTGCTGAATGTGGAGCACGTCCGGGGGCCCGCCGTCATGACGTCGGCCGCCGTGGGAGTGGTGGTGTTCTCGGGAGGCATGGGAAAGGCTCCAGGAAAATCACATCGGACGGACTCGCCGGGAAGGGCCAACTTTGCAAGTCCCGGGCCGGAATCGGGGTCACGTCGACTTGAAGGGATACTTGTCGATCTCGTACTGGCTGATCTTGCCCGAGACGCTCCGCCTGGAGAGCCCGCAGAGTTCAGCGCACCGGCCGACATTGCCCCGGCTCTTCTCGAGCGCCTTGAGGATGTATTGCCGCTCGATCTGCTCGGTGGCCTGCTTCAGGTAGAAGGGGAGGGGCTGCTTGAGGTCGATCTCGAACCGCGGGCGCTCCTCATCGAGGGATTCGGTGACGCGTGAGGGGAGGTTCTCCGGGCCGATCGTGTCGCCGACGGTGGTCACCGAGGCGCGCTCGATGGCGTTCTCCAGCTCGCGGATGTTTCCCGGCCAGCGATAGGCCAGCAGGCGTTCCATGGCCTCGGCCGAGACCTTCTTGCAGGGCTCGTTGGGGCGGGGGTACTTGTTCAAGAAGTGGGTCGTCAAGAAGGGGATATCCTCGGCGCGATCGCGCAGCGGCGGAACGTCGATCTTGATCACGTGGAGCCGATAGAAGAGGTCCTCGCGGAACCGCCCCTCCTTGACCTCCTTCTCGAGGTTCTTGTTGGTCGCGGCCACGACGCGGATGTCGACCTCAATGCTCTCGTGCCCGCCGACCCGCTCGAATTTGCGCTCCTGGAGCACGCGTAGGAGCTTGGCCTGCATCGCCTGCGAGATGTCGCCGATCTCGTCGAGGAAGATCGTCCCCTTGTCGGCAAGCTCGAACCTGCCCTTGCGCCTCGCGTCGGCCGAGGTGAATGCGCCCCGCTCGTGACCGAACAGCTCGCTCTCGAGCAGGCTCTCGGGGAGGGCCGCGCAGTTGATCGCCACCAGGTTCCCCTGCCGCTCCTCGTTCGAGTAGTGCACGGCCTTGGCGATCAGCTCCTTGCCCGTGCCGGTCTCCCCCTCGATCAGGACCGTGCTCCGGGTCCCGGCGATGTGCCGGACCAGCTCGAAGAT
>JAABUS010003339.1_pt1 | contig 26390 bp, 23 predicted proteins | sample 5560161 | NCBI WGS metagenome assembly JAABUS01 (sample SAMN10711885, study PRJNA513376) | rock metagenome | isolation source: Antarctica rocks | place: Antarctica: Victoria Land, Trio Nunatak nord | collected 2016-01-04
TGGAGAAGGTCCCAAGGGTTGAGCTGTTCGCTCATTAAAGTGGCACGCGAGCTGGGTTCAGAACGTCGCGAGACAGTTCGGTCCCTATCTGTTGTGGGCGCAGGAAGTTTGAGTGGGGCTGACCTTAGTACGAGAGGACCGGGTTGGACCAACCTCTGGTGAATCTGTTATGCCGCCAGGTGTACCGCAGAGTAGCTACGTTGGGAATAGATAAGCGCTGAAAGCATCTAAGTGCGAAACTAGCCACAAGATGAGATTTCCATTGAGGGCCGTAGCAGACGACTACGTCGATAGGGCACAGGTGTAAAGGTGGCGACACCATAGCCAAGTGTTACTAATAGCCCGAAGCTTTCTCATAGCAGGTAATCATTATGGTAAATAGTCAATAGACCATTGTTCATAGCAATATGACAAATCTTGTTAACTATCGTCCATCAACATTAACATACTGTTGTTTTCTCTACACAATATCTTCTTTCAATAATATGTCATTGTTGGAAAGTTGAAAAGACCGAAGAAAAAAGACCGGAGACATATCTCCGCTCCTTGATCCCCCCCACTTTTCAAAATCAGCACTAAAAATATCCAGGTGCCTATATCGGCGGTGTCCACCTCTTCCCATTCCGAACAGAGAAGTTAAGCCCGCCAGAGCCGATGGTACTGCCGTAAAAGGTGGGAGAGTAGGTCGGTGCCGAACCTTTAAAAACCCCTTGTCCACATTGTGGACAAGGGGTTTTTTCATGCCACAAACCGTTCCAACGCCCACTCTTCAACAACAAAAACCTGATGGAAATACCCATGTAAAACCATTTTTTTTAATAAAAAATCTTAAAATTCAATATAAATTAATGACCTTTTCCGGGGTGTTGGCTGCAAACTTATAGATCAGGTTTTTGATGTAATCACTTTCAGGGTATAAAAGTAATGCTTCTTTTAGCACATTTAAGTTAGTGATATCAAATGCTTCGCTAAAATAACCCATACCATAAAATTTTCCTTTCTCTATTAAAATAAAACTTCGTTCATCAAAATTTCTTCCTTCACCATAAATTAAAAACGACGGCATAATGATCTGCAAGTGTTCTATTGCTTTATAAACTTTAAGATTGTACTCTGTATATGTTTCATTTCCCAAGCAAGCTCCTTTACAATGATTATTTATGCTTCCTAAACATACTTCATTATTATTTTGAATAAAGCATAATTTGGGGCACAAATTAAATTCAAGCACTAATTTTCTCAATAGTTCGTATCCTTCCAGCATCAAACTAAAAGTATGAACTGCTTGAGTGTATTTTTTTTTCTTACCAATCAATAAACGCAAATACCCATTTTGATCTTCGTATTTGTATAAAGCGTAAGCATGATCAAAACGTTTTAGCGAACGGTTATAAGTTGGCCAAAGCTTTTTAATTTCCGTTGCTTCCAAAATCAATGACATCAATTCTGTTCCGCAAACTTGCCACGAAATATTATAAACTTCCCGCAAAAAATTCTGCCGCTGCTTGTTTGAATTATTTCCTGTGAAGTGACCTATAATACGGTTTTTGATGTTTTTAGCTTTGCCTACATAAATTACTTTTCCTTTTTTATCATGGAAATAATACACACCTGTATTTTCAGGCAGGTCATTTACAATCTCACGTGGCAAGTTGGGCGGAAGTACTTGTTCTTTGGATTTTTGCTTTAGCGATAATTGGATATGGTTTTCTTTATCTTCCTTCAAAAGTTTGGAAAATAAAGTAGAAGTAGCAAAAGCATCACCCATGGCACGATGTCGGCTATCGTTTTCTATCCCCAAACAATGACAAAGTTTTCCTAAACTATAAGAAGGATAACCGGGAATAATTTTGCGGCTCAATCTTACAGTGCATAATTTTTTGCATTGCAAATCAAATCCTGCTGCTGCCAAATGGTATTTGACAAAAGAATAATCAAAGTTAACATTATGTGCAACAAAAATTTTATCCTGTAATAAAGCATAAATGTTGGCGGCAACTTCCGTAAAAGCAGGTGCTTCTTTTACCATATCATTATTGATACCGGTTAATGCCTGAATGTAAACAGGGATTGGTTGTTTAGGATTGATTAAAGATTCAAATTTATGATACACTTTTTGTCCGTCGTGCAAGATTATAGCTATATCCGTAATCCCATTTGCGCTTGCATGTCCTCCGGTAGTTTCAATATCAACTATTGCATACATAAATTTTGATCAGTTTAAATAATTACAGCAATTAAGGTGGAATCTGGCAAAGATAAATAAAACTAATTTTGTTAGTAGAAGATTGGTTTTTTAATTTAAATCAATCATAATTTTTTATGCGATAAAAGAAGTATGAACATCCAAAATAAAAGTCTTTTCTGCTTTCTGCTAAAAATTATAACTTCACCAAAAAACTAATAAAGAACATGAAATTGTTGGAAGGGAAAGTAGCCTTAGTTACAGGTGCTTCTAAAGGAATCGGACGGAAGATTGCAGAAAAATTTGCAGAACATGGCGCAAATATAGCTTTTACTTATTTATCTTCTGTAGAAAAAGGTGAGGCTTTAGAACAGGAATTACAGAAATTTGGCACTAAAACAAAAGGTTATCAATCAGATGCTTCTAATTTTAATGAAGCTGAAAAACTTATTGCTGCAATTATTGCTGATTTTGGGACGATTAACATTGTGGTGAACAACGCCGGTATCACCAAAGATGGATTACTAATGCGCATGACAGAACAACAATGGGACGAAGTGCTGAACGTGAACCTGAAATCAATTTTTAATGTGACAAAAGCAGCATCAAAAATGATGATAAAAAATAGAAGCGGCGTTTTTATCAACATGAGTTCTGTAGTGGGCGTGCAGGGAAACGCTGGTCAGGCAAATTATGCAGCTTCCAAAGCCGGAATTATTGGTTTTTCAAAATCAATAGCAAAAGAATTAGGGTCAAGGAATATTCGGACCAATGTAGTTGCGCCAGGGTTTATCCGTACCGAAATGACAGAAGTGCTGGATCCTAAAGTGGTACAAGCCTGGACGGATGCTATTCCCTTAAAACGTGCCGGCGAAACCGAAGACGTAGCGAACGTTTGTGTGTTTTTAGCTTCAGATATGAGCAGTTATATTACCGGACAGGTTTTTCCGGTAGATGGAGGAATGCTTTAAGCGGAAAATTTATTCTGCAAAAACTATATTTTGAGTAAAGAAGACATTAAAAAAATTATCCTGAAGTTGTCTTTTGCTCGGGGCGAAGATAAAACGATTTGTCCTTCGGAGGTTGCACGGGAAATTTTTGGGGATAATTGGCGACCAGAAATGCAAAATGTTCGTGATGCAGCTTTTGATTTGGCAGCAAAAAACCTGGTAATTATCATGCAAAAAGGAAAAAAAGTTGATCCGGTAGATATAAAAGGGCCAATTCGCATCCGAATCCAAAGTTCAGAAAACAACGATTAGCCGAACAATTTCAACCCTAACAGTTTTTTATAACCAATATGCTGTATTTAATTTCGGTTTCGTGGGGAGCTGTTTCTGGTTGGTGGACAGTTGCTTGTCTAATGATTGCTTTATTATATAGCATATTATTGTACCGGCAACCGGTAAATATTAGTAAAAACTGGCGTAATACATTATTTGCTTTCCGCACGGTTGCTGTTTTTATACTGTCTTTTTTATTGCTTGCTCCCATGATCAAATCAGTTAACAAGCATTTGCAAAAACCGCTGGTTATTGTTTTACAAGATAATTCGTCGTCTATTAGGCAGTTTCCCGCAAAAAATTTTCATACCGCAGCTTTTATCGAACAGCTTCATCAACTTAAAAAAAATTTAGGTGAGGATTACGATGTGCAGGAGTTTAGCTTTAGCAAAACTTTGTCCAACGGTTTTTCCGCTACTTTAAACGGTAAACAAACCGATATTTCTAATGCAATCGAAACGATAAACAGTCGTTTTGCCAATCAAAATATCGGTGCTGTTATTTTGGCTTCTGATGGTTTATATAATTTGGGAAGCTCTCCGCTAAACGTCGCTTCTTCCTTAAAAACCAATATTTATACAATTGCTTTAGGTGATACGATTCCAAAAAGAGATGTTCTGATTGATCATATAGATTTCAATAAAACAGCTTTTTTAGGCAATGATTTCTTGGCTGATGTATTTATTGAAGCACGGCAAACCAAAGGAAAAACCTTGCAATTAAAAATTACAGAAGACGGAAGACCTGTTCTCAATCAGCAAATCAATGTTTCGGTTAATGATTTTAAAAAGAGTATTCCTATCAAATTAAATGCTTCTAAAAAAGGCATTCGGAAATATCAAATCAGTTTATTGCCTGTTGCTGATGAAGTTTCTACAACCAATAACACGGAAACCATTTATGTAGAGGTGCTGGATAACCGGAAAAAAATACTGATCCTTTTTGACGCGCCGCATCCGGATATTGCAGCGGTGCGGCAATCTTTGGAAAGCAATCAAAACTATGAAGTAAAAACGAGTTTGTGGAGTGATTTTGAGATGAGCAAACTCAATGATTACAGTTTGTTGATTTTAGAACAATTGCCCAATAATCGTATCGATTTAAAGCCTTTATTAACCCAAACAGCACGTTTAAAACTGCCGGTTTGGTTTTTACTGGGTGCACAAACCGATATTTCTCAGTTTAATGGTTTACAAAAGGCAGTCAACATCAGCAGCAGTAACCAAAATATGCAGGAAGTTTTTGCTGCCCCGGATGCTTCTTTTAGCAGCTTTATTTTATCGGATTCTGCCAAAACAAAAATCAGCAGTTTTCCGCCTTTGCTGGCACCTTTTGGCAATTATAGTTTTGGCACCACGACAAATGTTTTGTTGAAACAGAAAATCGGCACCATTTCTACCTCTTATCCACTGTTGGCTTTTGCGGATGACAACAATTGGCGAACAGCAGTTTTAGCAGGCGAAGGTTTATGGCGATGGCGTTTGAATGAGTTTCAGCAATTTGGAAATCATCATGCTTTGGATGAATTGTTCTCGCAGTCTGTTCAATATTTATCTGTTAAAAACAATCAAAAGCGGTTTAATGTTTCTGCTTCAAAAGCTGTTTTTGACGAAGAAGAAAATGTCATATTTCGGGCAGAACTTTACAACAAAGCTTATGAATTGGTGAATCAGCCGGATGTGGCTATGACCATCAAAAATAAGGATGGAAAAACATACAGCTACCAGTTTTCCAGAACCAACCAGGCTTATCAACTGGATGCCGGTATTTTGCCTTTTGGAGAATATGTTTATAGCTCTCAGGCCAAATCAGGAAGTGAAATCTTTAAGGCTGCCGGCAATTTTACCGTTAAAGCTTTAGTTGCAGAAGCGGCTGAAAGTGCAGCAGACCATCAGCTTTTATATACTTTAGCGAAGCAGAACGGAGGCGAAATGATTTTTCCGGAACAGTTGGACCAGTTGCCCGGATTGATCCATAGAAATGAAAATATCAAATCGGTTGTTTATGAAGATAATAGATATCAGGAATTGATTGATGAGAAATGGATTTTTGTATTGCTGCTTTTGTTGCTAAGTATGGAATGGTTTTTTAGAAGAAGGAATGGTGAGATTTAATGCTTCTTTTAGCACCTAAAAAATAGATTTTGTTTCTTTCTTTTTTTCCTGCACAATTACAAAAATATCTTCATTCTGCTTTTTCATCAGATATTTTTCGCGGGCAAATTTCTCTAATTTTTCTTTGTTGGATGTCAACTCGTTCAGTTCTTTTTGGACTTGCACAGTTTCCTTGGTATAAAATTCATGCTCTTCCTTCAGCTTGTTCAATTGCTGGCGATATTCATATTGAGACAAAAGATCGTTCCGGTCAAAAAATATCAGCCAAACCAAAAAAATAGTACTGATTAAAAAATATTTATTTTTAAAAAGATCGAACAGGCGTTGCATATAAACAAACGATTGAAATTTCATTTAAAGATAAATAAGTATTTAGCTAATCTGCAAAAGTATTTTACGTGATGAAAACAGGTTCGTTGGATAAATTTTATCACAAACCTGCTTTTAAAGTCTTGTTGCGGAAAATAAAAAAGGATTTTATACCGATAAAAGAAGCATCAACACAAATTAATTAGAAGTACGCTGGCGCTGGCTGTTTGGCCTTCTTCCGCTCAGGTTTCCTCCGGAAGGGCTTCTTTTTCCTTTGTTGTTGCTTTTAATATTATCCTGTTGTTTTTGAATTGATGTAGGCTTTTTTGGAGGATAAGGATGATCTGAAACCGGAATATTTTTGTTGATGAGTTTGTGAATGTCCCTTAAAAACTCTGTTTCTTCACCGTCGCAAAAAGAAAGTGCTTTTCCACTAGATCCGGCACGTCCTGTTCTACCGATACGGTGTACATAAGTTTCCGGAATATTTGGCAATTCATAATTGATTACGTGCGTTAATTCATCTACATCAATTCCGCGTGCGGCAATATCTGTGGCAACTAAAATACGGGTAGTCCGGGCTTTAAAGTTGGAAAGCGCACGTTGCCTTGCATTTTGAGATTTATTGCCATGGATGGCTTCGGCAGTAATATTGGCGCGTAATAAATCTTTCACTACTTTATCTGCACCGTGTTTGGTACGCGTAAAAACTAAAGCCGTACGGATTTCTTTATCCTTCAAAAGATGCAGCAAAAGTGATCTTTTATCTTCTCTATCCACATAAAACAGTGCTTGCTCGATTGTTTCAGCGGTAGAAGAAACCGGCGTAACCTCTACTTTTTCCGGGTTGCGCAAAATGGTATTGGCTAATTGCTGTATTTCTGAAGGCATAGTTGCCGAGAAAAAAAGCGTTTGGCGTTTGGCAGGAAGTTTGGCGATTACCTTTTTTACATCGTTTACAAAGCCCATGTCCAGCATCCGGTCTGCTTCGTCCAAAACCAAGATTTGAATGTGTTCCAAATTAACAAAACGCTGGTTCATCAAATCCAGCAAACGGCCCGGTGTGGCCACCAAGATGTCAACGCCACGCCTCAAAGCTTCAGTTTGTGGATTTTGAGAAACGCCGCCAAAAATCACCAAATGTTTTAAACCCGTATTTCGGCCGTAAGCGTTAAAGCTTTCTTCAATCTGAATAGCCAATTCACGGGTTGGCGTTAAAATTAACGACTTGATTGTTTTTTGTTCTTTATGATGCTGTTTTTGCTGATATAAAAGCTGTAAAATAGGAATGGCAAAAGCGGCTGTTTTGCCGGTTCCGGTTTGTGCGCAGCCTAATAAATCTTTTCCTTTTAAAATTAGCGGGATGGATTGTTCCTGGATAGGCGTGGGCTGGGTATAACCTTCTTGTTTTAAAGCCTTGAGGATTGGCTCAATTAAATTTAATTCTTCGAATAACATGGAAATGTTTTACTAAATGTGCTAACACGACTGTATTAGCGGTCAGGTGATGTGCTTAAGATCAAAGCCGGTAATAGAGCGGGTAATAATAGTGCGAAGATACGGTTTCTGCTCACAAAATGAGTTTTAGTTTTTTTACTAATTGGTAAGCGGGGAAATTAATATTACTGAAAAAAATTATTAATATAGAATTCGACTGATAAGCAAGAAATTAATTATATTGTATCGGAAACATTGCTATTGCTTAAAAATATTTATTATGAAAAAAATCTACTTCTTTTTATTCTGTTTTTTGTTTTTATCGTTATCGACCTGCAAAAGAGAGCAGAATACTACGCAGAAAACAAGCCAGCAGAGACAACCTGTTTCAGATAATCTCCCAGAGATTATATCAGCGGTAAAATCTTGGCAAGATGAGCAAATAAAAGTTAATTCTACCTTGTCAATATCAATAAAACCAGATTATTCCATAGAACCGAAAATAAAAAAGCTTATCAATGGCGCCGAAAATATTTTTTTCGAGACAACGCAGATTAAAATTGGAAACGACAGTATAGGTTCTTACAGGGCATTTGCTTTCTTAAGAGCTCGTGGTAAAATAATGAGCGCACGGATAGTAGAAATTTACGGAAATCTAAACTATATCCAAGAAAATAAAGACAGGGTTTTAAATAGTTTCAATGATTATAAGATTAGTGGCTTTAGTGGTGCGATTTTTACTTACGACATCTTTTATAGGCCATTACGTAATCGTAATTATAAAGATGGGAAAGTAATAGCCGCAAATTCTGGTTTTGCTAAAAATTACACTTCTACAACCAATGGGCTTAAAACCATGACTAACAATCTTATAAAAGTTAACTGTTCACAAGCTGCATATTCTATAAGAGATTCTTTAAAAGTTAACTCCGATTGTTTTGATGTTTACTGGGTAACAGAATACGCAGATGGAAGGCAAAGTTGGGTCTACCTGTATTCATATTGTAATTGTGATGGAGGTGGAGCAGGCGGAGGCGGTGGGACTGGCTCGATTTCGCCTATAAATTCTTTTAAAGGGTTCCCGGCAAATCCCATAAATGGACAAGTGTTTGTTTACGTATCAGACACCAATGTTCGGACGGAATTTACCTATAATACTAATTTAACTATCTGGCTTGCTCCGGAAGTGCAAATACTGGTTGACCAAGGATATAGTCTTGCATACGAAACTCAACCACCCAGTTTTGATCCAAGTTGTATATTGTCTGCATTTGCCATACCAGCTCTAGTTGACCCAACTCAGGTTAGTAAAGTCGTTATCGTGGGAACAGCAATAGTTCTTACTACTGTTTACGTCTACGAATTTGCTAAATGGGCTAAAAGCCGACAAAACGACCGTGAGGCACTCTGTCAATCTTATTTAGTTCCTTGTTTAAATGATTACTACTATTATGACTGTCGTTCATGCTACAATTACTGCATAAATGAAGGTCAGTGGTATGAGAGCCTCTGTCCTGGTATCACTACAGGACAACAGGATTATTAATAACAATAGATATGGGGGATATAAAAAAAGCCTATGATGACCTTTTTTATAGGATTGCAGTAGGTAAATTGAAGTTAGAATTTATTGAAGATTTGCTTGCATTTTGCAATCATTTTAAGTCTCACAAAGATTTTGCTGATTACAGAATAAAAGCAAGAAGTGATATGAGTATGGTTTATTCCCAAAATGAAATATATGCCAAATCATTCGATCTTGATATGGAATTTTTACAGGAAAATCACATCCTACATCCAGAATATTTTATTATTATTGGTAGGATAGCGAGAACTAGCTCAACATTGATGCGCACAGATGAGGTGAAGAATTATATAAACAAGTTTATAACATATGATGACGTTAAACATATTTTGCCAAAGCTACCATTATTAGATTGGTATACTTTTTATTATCCTGATGAAATAAAAGATAATAAAAATTTTGAAAAGGTTCTTCTTGAAATTATACGAGACTTAGGGGCACCGGTTTTCGATGAACTGATATTAGCGAAGCGTATTAAAAATATAAATATTTTGTATGAGGAAAGCGGTTATAATCTCAGTTACTTTCATCAGGCTTATCGACGGGCAGCCCCGGAACAACGGGTTTCTGTTTTGAAAGAGTACCTAAGCAAAACGCCTTTAAGGTATTACCGGGATATCATGAAACGGGATGCTGAAAAAATGAACAATTAAAACAAAAAAAGCCAGCTTTTTTAGCTGGCTTTTGCAATACTTCTTTTAGCACTATAAAATTTACTTCTTAAAATACTTAAAATCTTTTCCGATAAATTTTGCACTGGCGCCTAATTCTTCTTCGATACGAAGCAACTGGTTATATTTTGCGATCCGGTCTGAACGGGAAATAGAACCGGTTTTAATCTGTCCGCAATTTAAAGCAACTGCCAAATCAGCAATGGTCGTATCTTCAGTTTCGCCGGAACGATGGCTCATCACAGAAGTATAACCATTGGTTTGTGCCAAAGTAACCGCGTTGATGGTTTCGGTTAAAGTACCAATTTGGTTTACTTTTACCAAGATTGAATTGGCGACGTGCATGTCGATCCCTTTTTGCAAACGGGTAGTGTTCGTTACAAATAAATCATCCCCAACTAACTGTGTTGTCTTACCTAATTTTTCTGTTAATGTAGCCCATGCAGCCCAGTCATCTTCGGCCAAACCATCTTCCAAGGAAATAATCGGATATTTATTGACCCAATCTACCCAATAACCAACCATTTCATCAGAGGTCAACTGGCGGCCGTCTGATTTTTTGAAAGTGTACAAACCTGTTGCTGCATCATAAAACTCGGAAACAGCTGGGTCCATAGCGATATAAATTTCTTCTCCCGGTTTGTAGCCCGCTGCTTCAATTGCTTGCAAAACAGTTTCGATAGCTTCTTCATTAGAAGCAAAATCGGGTGCAAAACCACCTTCATCGCCTACATTAGTAGAATAGCCTTTTTTCTTTAATACTGTTTTTAGGGTATGAAAAACCTCAGCACCCCAGCGCAGGGCTTCCGAAAACGAAGGCGCACCGACCGGCATCACCATAAATTCCTGAAAATCTACTTTATTGTCTGCATGAGAACCGCCGTTTAAAATATTCATCATTGGGATCGGAAGTGTGTTTGCATTTACTCCGCCAACATAACGGTACAAGGGCTGGCGGCTTTCCTGTGCTGCAGCTTTGGCAGCCGCCAGGGAAACACCCAAAATAGCGTTGGCACCCAGGTTTCCTTTATTCTCTGTACCATCAATTTCGATCATGAGTTTGTCAATAGCATTTTGTTCAAAAACGTCCATGCCATTTAGTTCCTTTGCCAGCTTTTCGTTCACATTGGCAACAGCTTGCAATACGCCTTTGCCCTGGTATTTGGTTTTGTCGTTATCACGCAATTCAACTGCTTCGTGGGCACCGGTTGAAGCACCGGAAGGAACTGCCGCCCGGCCCATTGCACCGTTTTCAGTTAAAACATCTACTTCAATAGTAGGATTTCCCCGTGAATCCAAAATCTGGCGGGCATGAACATCAATTATTAAACTCATAATCAAAAATTTTTAGGTTGAACAATTAAGCTTAGTGTCAACTATACACAAGTGCTTTTTACCGAGCCAAATATACAAATTGCAAATATTTATAGGTGTAAAAGAAGCAAGTTTAACAATAAGTTAATTGGAGTTGGCTTTTCGATGATGGTTCATCGTTAATAGCTCATACCTTATACCTTCTTATTCCCATTTAAAAGTTTTTACGGCGATAGCGTAAACAATAATCCCCCAAATGGCCAGAATCAATAGTTGGTGGCCAACATCAGTTAAACCGGCACCTTCGAACGCAACTTTGCGCATGGCATCATTCAAATAAGTTAAAGGTAAAGCTTTGCTGATAGGTTGCAGCCAGGAAGGAAAGGCATTGATCGAAAAAAAAGTACCCGAAAGCAGGAATTGCGGCAAAGTAACAATATTGGCAATTGGCGGTACGGAAGTTTCATTTTTGGCGATACCGGAAATGATAAACCCGAACCCCATAAAAACAATGACGCCGATTGCAGCTAAGACCAACATGTTGACCACAGTTACAAAGCCATGGACCAACGTAAAACCAAAAGCAAAATGGCCGATCAGGATGATGATCAAAGCTCCGATTAAAGCAAAAGTGATTCGGGCCAAAGCCTCACCCAAAACAATGCTGAAACGCTGGACTGGTGTGGCAAAGAACCGTTTGATAACTAACGTGATCCGCAGACTCAAAAACACAAATGCTGTACCAAAAACGCCAGAACTTAATAAAGAAAAACCTAACTGGCCAGGCAAAATAAAATCAATGGTTTTGTATTCTCGCCCTTCAACTGTAACTTCCCGAAGTTCGGCCACAGGCAGCGGGGCATTTGGTGCGTGCATGTTGATCTGGTAAAAAACGTTGTTTAGTATTGATTTTAAAATATTCCCTTTTTCTAAAGAGGATTTGGTGTACTGCACATTAATAAGGTATGCAGGAAGCTTTCCGGGATTGTTTTGAATAGCGATAATCCCATCCAAACGTCCTTTTTCAAGTTCGGATTTCATCTTTGCATCTGTTTCGGTTTCTACCAGGTTAACTGCTTTTATTTTTTTTAAAGCCTGATAAATTGTGTTTTGCTTATTGTTGTTTTTAGCAACACCAACGTCTACCGAAATCCCTCCGCTTCCTATAAAGCCAAAAACCAGAATGAAAATCAACGGAAATGCCAGCGTAAAAACTACGGAAGACGGGCTGCGCAATATAGAACGGAAGCTGGCTTTTGCTATTGCCAGTGTGGCTTTGAAGTTGCTATATTTTGAGTTCATTTTTTGCTTTTGGCTGTCAGCTTTCGGCTCTCAGCTTGAATGGTAAGTGGTAAATATATAGTTGCCAGATTTTGGGCTGATTACTGCAAGCTTTTAGCTAATTCCTACATCTCCCGCAATTCTTTTCCGGTCAAATGGATGAAAACATCTTCAAGGTTTGCACTTTTTACCTGTTTTTCCCGCTCAAACCCGGATGCTACCAATTCATCAATAAAATGGTCGGGCGAGTTGATGCCGATGATCCGGCCTGTATCTACAAAAGCTACCCGATCACATAGAACTTCTGCTTCATCCATATAATGCGTGGTAATGACAACCGTGGTTCCGGCATCACGAATGTTGCGGATTAAATCCCATAAATTGCGGCGTGCCTGCGGATCTAAACCGGTAGTCGGTTCATCCAAAAAAACAATCCGGGGATTGTTAATGAGTGTGGTAGCGATAGAAAAACGCTGCTTTTGGCCACCCGAAAGCTCCTTGTATTTGGATTTTGCTTTATCCACCAATGAAACTTTGCCCAACATTTCGAGAGGACTTACTTCTACTCCATATAAACCCGAGAATAATTCGATCAGTTCGGTCAGGTTTAAATTGGGGTAATAACCGGCAGCCTGCAATTGCACGCCAATCCGTTTTTTGATACTTGCTGCATCTTTATCTACCGAAAAACCATCTACAAAAACCTCGCCTGAAGTTTTATCACGCAGGGTTTCTAAAATTTCTAAAGTGGTGGTTTTACCTGCCCCATTCGGGCCGAGCAAACCAAATATTTCCCCCTCAAAAACTTCAAAACTTATTTGATCAACGGCAGTAAAGCTGCCATATTTTTTTATTAAATTTTTGACAGAGATAATGGAGGTTGATGGCATAAGCTAAATTGAGATAATCAGGCTGAAATATACAGTATTTTAGGTAACGTATTTTCTTTGGTTATTGTTACAAAAAACACCTGGTAAAAGAAGTATCTGGCTATAGCATGATGCTTCTTTTACCAGGTAAAAATGTATTTGGTAAAAAATATCCAATACAATTATTTTCCGTTGGCAGCGCGTGTTGCCATAACCTGTTTTAAGGTGATGGCACTTGCTTTATTGCCAAAGCTGCTGCGTACATAAGTCAGTACGTCGGCAATTTCCTGATCCTTTAAATATTTTAAAGATGGCATCACATTAGAATAAGTATCGCCGTTAATTTCTACATCTTCTTTAAAACCGTTCAATACAATTTTGACCAACCGGGTCTGGTCGCCTAAAACCCAGGGTGTTTTTATTAAAGGCGGGTTCATCCTCGGCACACCACCGCCGTCGGCCTGATGACAGGAAACACAGTTTTGGGTAAAAACTATCAACCCATTTGCAGCAGATGCTTTGGCTGCCGCCGAAATGGGTTTTGCTTTTGGTTTTTGTTTGATTTGAGCCATCAACAAAAAACAAAACGGTGAAAGCAGTAAAACAGCAATCAGTTTTTTCATTGTTTTTTGTAACTAATTTTATAAATCGTTCCTTTAGAATCATCAGAAACATAAATGGATCCATCCGGGCCTTGCGCCAACCCACATGGGCGATGATCGGCCCGGCCTGATTTTGCTTTTGCATCGCTACCGGCAAAATTATCTGCAAAAACCTCCCATTTATCAGTGGCAGGTTTGCCATTTTCAAACGGAACAAAAACCACAAAATAACCTGCCTGCGGTTCTGGCGCACGGTTCCAGGAACCATGAAAAGCAATAAAAGCACCATTTTTATATCTGGCAGGAAACTGGTTTCCGGTGTAAAACAGCAATCCGTTTGGTGCCATGTGTCCCGGAAAAGCAATAACCGGACTAATTGCTTTGGCTGAACCTTCTTTTTTACCGTCGCCGCCATATTCCGGCATCAAGATTTTTTTCTTCTGGATCGGGTCATAATACAAATACGGCCAGCCTGCATCATCGCCTTTTTTGATCGCATACATACATTCTGCCGGCAAAATAGCCGATTGCTGTACGGTATATAAATCCGGGAAAATATCATGCAACTGATCGCGTCCGTGCTGCATTACAAAAAGCTCGTTGTCCTGATTATTCCAATCTAAACCTACCACATTGCGCAAACCCATTGCATAGTGCGTTCCGGTTCCATAAGTTTGGTCCATTTTATCAGCTTTGAACTGCCAGATGCCGCCGGCAGAATCTAAAATCGGGCAAGGGTTTATGCCCATTGATCCTTTTTGCCGGTCTTCTTTTTGGCAGGAATTAGAATAAGCACCCACATTTACATAAATATTCCCTGCATTGTCAAGGGTAATCGATTTGCTTTCGTGTTCGTGGCGGGAGAGCAAACCTTTTACAATTTCTTCCGGTTTTGCACCGTCAATTACATGCTGCTGGTTATCTAATTTATACCGGTACACATTTTCATCCGAAGAAGCATACAAATAACCATTTTTAATAGCCATACCTGTACCCCCATAAGTGCCGAAACCGGTAATATCGTCCGCTTTGCCATCGCCGTTTTTGTCGTGCAGCATCAAAATACCTTTACCGTTTTTTACGCGGTTCAGCTTCACATATATATCACCCGAATTGGTAACCGCAATATGCCTGGCTTGGCCCAGATTGTCAGCCACAATTAAAGCAGAAAAGCCTGAAGGGAGTTTTAAGCCCGGTTCGTCTACTGTTTTCAAGTTTTTAACCGTTTTTGGAGGAGCTGTTTTGGCAGCAAAAAATAGCGCAGAACCAGCTAAAGCGGCTACAACTATTGACGTTTTTATGGTAAGTTTTTTCATGGTTCCAAATATGTTAAATAATTTAGATAACTAACAGTTGGGCAAAGCAATAAGTTTTAGCGGGATAATAGTTGCCCGATCGTGTAATACTTCTTTTACAAGGTAAAAATTGTATTGAAAATAATCCTACCAAACCAAACATATTTCCTTTTGATTAAGAGCTTGTTTAAAAATTGATACAAGATACTTCGATATGCTCAGGATAAATGCCGATGCTTCTTTTACCCTATAAAAGTTGGTGTTTGTACCGATTTAAATAAATAAAAACCAAATGCCTGCCATTTTTTTAGGTAATAAAAGAAGCATATAAAACATACTGGACAAATTTTAAACAGGCTTTATGAGAAATTTATTTTCCTTCGGTAAATTTTCTGCATCTTCGTTTCAGAAAAAAAACTAATATTATGAAAAAACTATTGATGTACCTGATAGCAGGAACTTTATTCACCACTTATTCGGCCACTGCACAAATGAACAAGGGCCCGCGCCCAAGTTTGCCCGATACCGTTAAAACCACTACCAGTACGGGTGTGGATGTTGAAATTGATTACAGCCGTCCTTCGGTAAAAGGCCGCACCATTGGCAAAGATTTGGAGCCAATGGAAGGTAAAGCGTGGCGCGCCGGTGCTAATGAAGCTACTACTTTTGTATTTAGTAAAGATGTTAAGGTAGAAGGAAAAAGCTTACCTGCCGGTAAATATTCTTTTTTTACTATTAAAAATGGCAATGATTGGACGCTTATTTTTAATAAAAAGTGGAAAATTTGGGGCACAACTTATGAAGAAAATAAAGGTGAAGATGCTTTACAAGTAAAAGTAAAAGGAAGTAAAGCAACGTCATTCGCAGAAAAAGTAACTTACACGATTGACAAAAGCGGAAAAGTTTCGATGATGTGGGGAAATTACTTAGTTAATTTTACGGTAAAATAAATAGTAGTTATCAAATTTAATCTTTACCTTAGCGGAATTATAAATAAAAATTACAATGCAAAAAGAAGGTACAGTTAAATTTTTTAACGAAACAAAAGGCTTCGGATTTATTATTCCGGAAAACTCAGGTGAAGAAGATGTATTCGTTCACTCTTCAGGTCTGATCGACCAGATCCGCGAAAACGACAAAGTAAAATACGATGTTGAACGCGGCAAAAAAGGCCTGAACGCGGTAAATGTACAAGTTATCTAACCCAAGATATAAAATCATTAATCGTTAAAAAAAAGCTGTTTCCGAAAAGGGGGCAGCTTTTTTTGTGGAATGAAAATTTAAAAGTAATTTTTACTGTTGTGTTGATAATTATTTTTCGATTGAAGTTGAAAAACCTGTAGTATTTTTTTAAGATGAATTTGAATCAGTTTGTTGACCAATACAAAGATCAGCCAATGTTTAAAGCTATAACTATAGTTTTAATTTTGATTTTTTTAGTGAAGATTGCCATTTTGGGATTTCACTTTGGGCATTGGGTAGCTCATTGAACAAACTCTTAACTCAATAGAAATCTAAGCTGCTTCAACTTTACTTTGCTTGTATTGTTTTCTCGGTTAGCTAATAGTTTGTTAAATTAGATCGAAATAAAAATCATTTAAAAACTATAAATATGAGCTTTGATCAATTGTTTACGATAAACAAAAATCAACCAAGACTAAAACCTATAATTCGTGTTTTAATTTATGGCTTTTATAATTAAGGCAACCATCTCGGGAATTGAGTTATGGCCTATAGCAAAAAGTTCATTGATGAACCTTTATTACGAAATTTTAAAATGATTTTATCTTACAATCGATTTCTTTTGAAAAAGGGGGTGCAAAACGTAAATCGCTCCAAACAACTTCGTTAGGTAACTTACTATAACTCCAACTTTAAAAGCTATAGTTTCATTAGAAAATAAAATTTGGTTCGCTCCAAACATCCTTTTTATCCAACCTTTCAAAAAAAGGCATATCATTACCTTTATGGTGATTATAACGGTTGAATTTCTAAAACAGGTTTTACTTTCCCCATTTTTTAGTCTCCCAATTAAAAGTTGATTTTATGTCGATAAAAGAAGTATTACAGTTTTAATTAATTTTTTTGGAAATTATTTTTCCAAAACTTCTATTACCCGTCCAACTTGCCCATCTTCCAACCGAACTTTTATCCCGCGGGAATGAAAAGCAGAACTGGTGAGTAAGTCTTTAACAATGCCGCGCGTACGTTTGCCGCTGCGCTGGTCTTTTTTCAGAATAATATCCACCTCCAAACCCGGATAAATATCGTTTCGGTTTTGTCCGTTCATTTAGCTTAACAATTTTTGAATGGCTTCATTTACCTTTTTAAAAGGAAATTGCTGTAGCAAATCATTCATACATTCTGTTATTTCCTCATTGCACAAATTGCCGATGCTGCCTTCATGCGTATGGTTTACCGATTTTTTAGGGTTAAAAGAAGCATCCTCAATAGCGGCACCAATTTGTTTGTAAGCTTCGCGGAAAGGTACGCCGTTTAAAACCAATCGGTTCGTTTCTTCCACACTAAACAAATATTTGTACCGCTCATCTTCCAAAATTGCTTCTTTTACAATGATATTTTCAAGCATAAAAGTTGCCATGTGCAAGCAATCCTTCAAATCTGTAAAAGCAGGAAACAAAGTTTCTTTTAGCAATTGCAAGTCACGGTGATAGCCGGAAGGCAAATTCGTCGTCATCAAAGCGATGTCATTCGGCAGAGCCTGGATACGGTTGCATTTGCCGCGCATGATTTCCCAAACATCCGGGTTTTTTTTGTGCGGCATTATGCTGGAACCGGTTGTTAACTGATCCGGATAATTTACAAAAGAAAAGTTCTGGCTCAGGTACAAACACTGGTCCATGGCCATTTTGGCCAACGTTGCCGCAAGGGAAGATAAAGCCTGGGCAATAATCCGTTCTGTTTTTCCACGGCCCATCAGCGCATAGACCACATTGTAATTCAGGCTTTCAAAACCTAACAATTTGGTAGTCAATGTCCTATTTAGCGGAAACGAAGAGCCATAACCTGCGGCCGCACCCAAAGGATTTTTGTTGGTGATTTTGTAAGCAGCTAAAACCATCTCCAAGTCATCCACCAAACTTTCGGCATAAGCACCAAACCACAGGCCGAAGGACGAAGGCATTGCAATTTGTAAATGAGTATAACCCGGCAGCAAAACGTCTTTATGCTGAGTGCTGAGTTGGATCAGCAGATCAAAAAGTATTTTAACCTGGCTAACGATTTCCTGCAATTCCTGGCGAAAGAAAAGCTTCAGATCCACTAAAACCTGATCATTACGCGACCTTCCGCTGTGGATTTTTTTGCCGGCTTCGCCAATACGTTGTGTCAGCAGCCATTCAATTTGCGAATGCACGTCTTCCACTTCCGGTTGGATCGTGAAATTTCCCGCTTCAATTTCTTTATAAATCGATTTTAATTCCTGCCGAATTAGGGTTAAATCTTCGGCACTCATCAAACCGATACTTTCCAGCATTTGTGTATGCGCCAGCGAACCAAGTATATCAAAAGCAGCCAGTTGCAAGTCCAATTCCCGGTCGCGGCCAACCGTAAAGTTTTCTACCAGTTCGTTTACGTTAATTGTTTTTTGCCAGATTTTCATTGTGGTTGATTGTATTGGTACTGTTTTTATCGGTATAAAAACAGTATTCAAATTTTGTTTTGATCTTTCCGCTGATACGATAATTATCTTACCAACTGGTTCAGCATTTGGATATACAATTCAATGCCTTCTTTTATTTCATCTACATAAATAAATTCATCAGCCATGTGTGATCGGCCGGAATCGCCGGGGCCTAATTTAATGGAAGGAATATCCAGCAACGATTGATCAGAAGTGGTAGGCGATCCGTAAGTAATTCTTCCCAAATTTAATCCGGCTTGCACAATTGAATGGTCTTTTGGGATGGAAGAAGGCTTCAAACGGATAGAACGAGGTTTTACTTCGCAGTTTACTTGCGCCCGGATTATTTCCAAAACTTCTTCATTGCGGTAAGCATCCGTTACGCGTACATCAACCGTAAACATGCAAGTTGCCGGGACAACATTGTGCTGAGAACCTGCCTGGATGATGGTAACCGACATTTTGATCGGTCCAAAAACTTCCGATTCTTTGGGAAAACGATACGTGCGGAACCATTCTATATCTTGCAACGCTTTATAGATTGCATTGTCGCCTTCTTCGCGCGCGGCATGTCCGGCACGGCCAAAACTGGTACAATCCAAAACCATCAAACCGCGCTCGGCAATAGCTAATTGCATTAAAGTTGGTTCGCCAACGATCCCGAATTCCAGTTTTCCCAGCTCCGGGATAATCAGTTCCAAACCATTACTGCCCGAAATTTCTTCTTCCGAAGTAACTGCCAGACAAAAATTATATTTTAAATTTTCCTGCAGATTATAGTAGATAAAAACAGCAATCAAAGAAACCAGGCAACCACCGGCATCATTGCTGCCCAAACCAAAAAGTTTTCCGTCTGCAATTTGGGTATCGAAAGGATCACGTGTATAACCGGAATTCGGCTTGACAGTATCGTGGTGCGAGTTGAGTAAAATAGTGGGTTTGGCCGGATCAAAATATCGGTTCCATGCCCAGATATTGTTCAGTTTGCGATGCGTTTTAACACCATTCTCAATCAAAAAACTATTGATGATTTCCGCAGTAATGCTTTCCTCTTTGCTGAAAGAAGGCGTGGCAATCAGTTGCTGCAATAATTGTACGGCCTGCTGAAATAGAATATAGGTATCGGGCATAAATTTGACAAACCGGATTTGAACCCGCAAGGCAAAAATAGTGTTTTGTTTAAGAAGAAGGCAAACCGGCAGGCCAAACAAATTTTATACGATAAAAGAAGCATCCATAGTTACTGCTGTTTTAAGTTATTGTTAAGCTTTTCATCCTCCGGATATTCCAATAATGCTTTAACTATGTTTGCAAAAAAATTAACGCACGTGAAATCTTTTGTAAAAATCAGCCTGTTGCTTGCTTGTTTTACAGGAAAAGTTTGGGCACAATTGCCAACCGATAACCCAAACCTGCCAACTGTTTTATTGCCAAACGGCTGGAAACTTTCTCCCGCAGGCAATAGTATCCCGTTGGGGGATTTGCCGCTGAACATGCAGCTTTCGGCTTCCAAAAAACTACTGGCAGTAACCAACAATGGCCAAAGCACGCAAAAGATCCAACTGATTGACCCAAAATCCGAAAAACTGCTGGACGAAAAAACTATAGGTAAATCTTGGTACGGTTTAAAGTTTTCTGCGGATGAAAAGCATTTGTTTGCTTCCGGCGGAAACGATAACATCATTTTGGATTATCCTATCGATCAGCAAAAATTAGGAAAACCGGACACCATAACTTTAGGCAAAAAATGGCCGAAAGATAAAATCTGCCCAACAGGAATTGAGGTTGACGATGCAGCAGGCAAGCTTTATGCTGTTACCAAGGAAGACAATTCTTTGTACGTAATTGATCTCCGCACCCAAAAAACACTGCTAAAAACAGCATTGGGGCATGAAGCTTACAGTTGTTTGCTTTCTGCCGATAAAAAAGAATTGTATATAACTTTGTGGGGCGGCGATGCGGTGGCGGTTTTTAATACGAACAGCAATACAATCACTGCAACCATCGCTACGGGAAATCATCCGAACGAAATCATCCGCAGTAAAAACAGCAGCAATTTATTTGTGGCCAACGCAAATGACAACTCAGTTTCCGTCATCAATACCAAAACTAAAAAGGTTATCGAAACGATTTCTGCTGAAATGTACCCAAACGCTTTAACCGGTTCTACCACAAACGGGCTCGCACTTTCTGCGGATGAAAAAACCCTTTATATTGCCAATGCCGACAACAATTGCCTGGCCGTTTTTGATGTGTCCAATCCCGGAAAAAGCTTTTCCAAAGGATTTATCCCAACGGGCTGGTATCCAACAAATGTAAAAACCTATGGCAAAAATATATTGGTGGCGAACGGAAAAGGCTTTTCTTCGCTGCCAAACCCGAATGGGCCAAAACCAATTGTAAAGGCAGACGACAGCGAGTACCAAAAAGGTTCGGTTGCTGCGAAAGAGCTGCAGTATATCGGTGGTTTGTTTAAAGGAACGCTGTCTTTTATCTCCACACCAACCGAAATACAGCTTAAAAAATATTCCAAACAGGTTTACGCCAACACACCTTACAATAAAAAGGTGGAAAAAGAAGCATTGGGCGAAGCAGGAAACCCAATACCGCGCCAGGCCGGACAAGCATCGCCGATCAAACACGTTTTTTATATCATCAAAGAAAACCGTACTTACGATCAAGTTCTTGGAGATATGAAACAAGGCAACGGGGACAGCAGTTTATGCCTCTTTCCCGAAAAAATAACCCCGAACCATCATGCGCTGGCTCGCGAATTTGTTTTGCTGGATAATTTTTATGTAGATGCCGAAGTAAGTGCCGACGGCCACAATTGGAGCATGGCGGCTTATGCGACGGATTTTGTAGAGAAAACCTGGCCAACCAGTTATGGCGGCCGCGGCGGCAATTATGATTTTGAAGGGACACGGCAAGTTGCTTTCCCCAAAAAAGGTTTTATCTGGGATTATTGCCAGCGCGCCGGTTTATCGTACCGCAGTTACGGCGAGTTTGCAGGCGATGGCATAGCTAATATCAAAGCTTTGCAAAACCATATTTGCCCGGCTTCCCCTGGTTTTGACTTAAAGATCCCGGATGTGGAACGCACGCGAATTTGGGCGCATGATTTTGATTCTTTATTACAAAAAAATGCTGTGCCTCAGTTCAGCACCATCCGTTTGGGCAATGACCATACCAGCGGGCAACGCAAAGGTGCCGTTAGTGTGATTTCTGCTTTAGGCGATAATGACCTGGCACTTGGGCAGTTGGTAGCGCATATTTCCGAAAGCCCGATCTGGAAAGAGTCGGTTATTTTTGTATTGGAAGATGATGCACAGAACGGTTCCGACCATGTGGATGCGCATCGTTCGCCGGCTTTTGTCATCAGCCCATATATCAAAAAAGGTACGGTCAACCATAACATGTATTCCACTTCCGGCGTTTTGCGCACCATGGAACTGATCCTGGGTTTGCCGCCAATGAGCCAGTATGATGCGGCGGCCCTGCCTTTGTTTGATTGTTTTACTGCCAAGCCTGATCTTGCTGGTTATCAGGCAAAAGCCGCGCAAGTTGACCTTACCAAACGCAATACGGCCCAAAATAAAAGTGCCGAACGTTCCTCTTCCTTCAACTTGGCCAAAGAAGATGCCGTGCCTGACCTGGAACTGAACGAGGTAGTTTGGAAGGCTGTAAAAGGCGAAAAATCCATTATGCCCGCGCCGCGCCGAAGTGCTTTTGTCATCCCGGAAAAAAAGAAAAAAGACGACGACTAAATTTTATAGGCATAAAAGAAGTACTGCTTTTGTGCCTATTTAAATTTTAAACGGCAAGCCAAACAGATACTGTTTTTACCACTATATTTTAGGTGAGGTTTCTTCCGGAGACGATTTTTAATGCCATCATAAATTGTTCTCCGTCAAAATTTTAACCTTTTTTAATGACGATACTGATGTTGAAATTTGTAACATTTTGAGTAAGGACGGGTAATATTTTTAATCCTGACTTTAATTTTTGGTACTTTTCAAAAAACTTATACTTTTTGAAGCGTAACCTAAAATTTAAATCAGGAATATGAAATATTTTATACCCTTAACAGCAGTATTGCTTACTATTTATGGTGCAATATCAGCCCAAAACCGTCCGGCTCCATCTGAAAATCGCGGAACGGAAGCCAGGTCGGCGGCAACAATTGCATCCATCACACAAAACCTTAAAAAGTTCGATGGTTTTTATAGCTTTTATTATGATGAACGGACGGGCAAGGTTTATCTCGAAATCAGCAATTTTAATAAAGACTTTTTGTATTTCAGCTCACTAATAGATGGTATAGGCAACGGTGGGCCGGAACGCGGGCAAGCTTCATCCGTTATTGCCCGGTTTATAAAAGTGGAGCCCAAGGTTTTTCTGGTGCAGCCTGTCAGTAATTACCGTTCTGTCAATGGCAATGAGGATGAAAAGAAGGCTGTGGAAAATGCTTTTGCCAAATCGGTAATATTTGGTTTTTCGCCTGTTGCGGTTGAAGGCGGTAAAGTGCTGATCGATTTAACACCTTTTATCATCCGCGACAGTCAGAAATTAGGCGATTTGATCGGCAGTGGCCGGGGGAATCTGGGTAGTGCCAGTGCTGCCAGTAGCCGCGGCAACAGCGTAGGAGCAGGCGGTGGCTACCGGATAGACGAAACGCGTTCTGCTGTTAATATCGATAATACCAAAAACTTCCCCAAAAACTCTGAATTTGAAGCCTTGATCACTTTTACAGGAAATGGTGGTACAGGCGGCGGCTTTGGCAGAGGCGCAGGCATAGCACCCGATCCAAGCGCGGTAACAGTACGGATGCACCAGGCCTTTGTGGAACTGCCGGACAATAACTTTAAGATACGCAAGTTCGATCCGCGTTCGGGCTTTAACCAGTTCAGCTATTATGATTTTTCTGCACCAATGACGGAACCGCTAATCAAAAGATTTACGGCAAGGCATCGTTTGGAAAAGAAAAACCCAAATGCTGCCCTGAGCGAACCGGTAACACCAATTGTTTATTACATTGACCGTGGCGCACCTTCGCTGATCAAAAAAGCTTTGATAGAAGGCGGTTCCTGGTGGAACCAGGCTTTTGAGGCAGCCGGTTACAAAAATGCTTTCCAGGTGAAAGAATTGCCGGAAGGGGCTGACCCGATGGATATTCGTTACAATGTCGTGAACTGGGTAAACCGTTCCGGCAGTCCGCAAAGGGCATTTTCCTACGGTTCCTCTTATGCCGATCCGCGTACCGGTGAGATTATCAAAGGTGTCGTAACGTTGGGTTCCGACCGACACCGGCAGGATTATTTGATTGCCGAAGGTTTGCTGCAACCTTATGAAGATGGCAAACCGGTATCCAAAAAAATGGAGCAAATGGCGTTGGCGCGCATCCGGCAACTGTCTGCCCATGAGATTGGCCACACCTTGGGCTTGTACCATAACTTTACGTCCAGCACACATGGCCGTGCTTCGGTGATGGATTATCCTTTCCCCCGGTTTACGATGAAAGCTGATGGTACCATCGATGTATCTGAAGCTTATGCCACCGGGATTGGCTCTTGGGACAAGCGCGCCATTAAGTGGGGCTATTCCGAATTCCCAAAGGGTATAAATGAAAATGCTGCGCTGGATAAGATCATGAAAGAAACTTTAGCAGAAGGACATATTTTTATTCCGGATATTGGCGGCGGCGTTCATCCTTTGGCGCACCAATGGGATGATGGTGCCAATTCGATAGATCAGTTAAACAAATTGATGCTGGTACGCCGGCACGTGCTGGATAATTTTTCTGAAAAAGCAATCAAGCAAGATGCACCTATGGCAACATTGGAAGAAGTTTTAGTGCCGATGTATTTGCTGCACCGCTACCAGATCGAAGCTGTTTCCAACTCGCTTGGTGGTTTGTACTTTACCCATGCTTTAAAAAACGACGGACAAGTAGTAACTAAAATGGTAGAACCGGCTGAGCAATGGCGTGCTTTTGATGCTTTGATGAGAACTATTACGCCTGATGCTTTAGCTTTACCGGAAGGTTTAATTGCCAAAATTCCGCCGCGGCCGGTAGGTTATCCGGCATCTGTTGAAACTTTTGGCGGCCATACAGGCGTTACTTTTGACCCTATCGGTGCTGCTGAAACCGCTGCCAATGCTACTTTATCTTATTTAATGGATGCCAACCGCGCAGCCCGTTTGATTGAATACAATGCACGCGACAGCAAGCAGCCTGGTTTATTAGCGGTGTTGGATAAGCTAATCACCCAAACCTGGAAAGCACCGGCAGCATCCGGTTACAAAGGTGAATTGCAAATTCTGGTAAATAACCTAACCCTGAAATATTTGCTGGGCATGTCTGCCAACAACCAAGCCGGTGAGAACGTTAGGGGGGAAGCACTGTTAAAAATTAACGAACTGCAACAGTGGATGAACAGCAGTTTAACTGCTGCAACACCAAAGCGAAAGGCTGCCCTGTACTTTGCCTTATCCCAAATTGAAGATTTTCATAAAAACCCGGATAAGTTTCAACTCGCCCCAGCATTGGAAATGCCGCCGGGTGCGCCTATTGGTATGCTGGATAATGAGTTTGGATTTTAGTGTGGTAAAAGAAGCATAAATTTTGGTTTGAGCCTCTGCTTCTTTAATATATTGTTTAGAGCCTGTTTAAAATTCATTTTAAATATTTTTCATGCTTCTTTTATCACCTAAAAAATGGTAAATATTTTGTTTTTGATTTCATTAGGTGGATACAAACGCCAATTTTTATAGAGTAAAAGAAGCATTGTCGTTATTGATTTTGGACTTGTCGAAGGATTGATATAATTTTAAACATCCTTCGTTTTGGGTTTTTTTGACTATAACCTGTTAACCCATACCTTTTATCCACGACCTGAAGACAGTGGCAATTCAACACAAAACCATTTGCAAAACAACTATGTAGCTAATTTGCCACGGTCTTTAGGCCGTGGTTTTATAAAGTTCAAGAATTGGCTTTAGCCAAAACCTTGTATTTGATATTGTTTGCTTTAATACCTGCTGGTCTTTTAAGCTAAAGATTTTTAATCCTACTATTCAATCAACAAAACACCTATCAACCCCTGCTGCCCGGAATAATTAACAGACGGACTGTAAACCTAATGTTCCAGTCCATAAACAATACAAGCTGCAACCGGATCGCTGTGGAATGGTCAAGCTTTTGCAGAAACTTAAAATAGAAAGCTGGTTTCCTTTTTTGAAACCGGCAGTTTCATTACCTGAAAAGCAAATTTTCTCCATCTGAAAAGCTTTATTCGTCTTGGGAAAAACCTCTTTCCTGACAAAAAACAGCAAATGCTCCATTAAAAAGAGTTGGCCTCCTACAGGAAAAGCCTCTTTCTTTATTATAAAAAGCTGTTTTAACCGGAGAATATAATTTCTTCTTCGGAAGTTGTATCCCGTTCATTTAAGAAATAAAAATTTTGACAAGAGAGCCGTCGCTCAACAGGGCTAGAGTCGAACTTATTTGTAGAAAACAAGCTGCAATACGCACTAACTCTTCAGGAAGGTTATGTGACGTAAGTAGTACCCTTTAAAAAATAATGTTTTGTTTGTACAATAAAAGTTTGCTTTAAACAAACGGGTTGTTTTCATAAGCAATAGTTTTGACCGTATAATTCCAACTTAAACAATATTTTCAAAATGGGAAAAACAACAAGGAGGGATTTCCTCTCAGCAGCATCTCTCTCAACAGCAGGATTAATAATTGCGGCTACAGGTATTAATGCAATATCACCTGAAACAGCGTTGGCAGGACCATT
>JAABUS010003340.1_pt1 | contig 26372 bp, 19 predicted proteins | sample 5560161 | NCBI WGS metagenome assembly JAABUS01 (sample SAMN10711885, study PRJNA513376) | rock metagenome | isolation source: Antarctica rocks | place: Antarctica: Victoria Land, Trio Nunatak nord | collected 2016-01-04
CGGATTGGCGGATGTGAGGGTCTCGTCATGTTGAACCGCACGAACCGGACACTGTCGGCCCACCTGAACCGGCTGAACCTCGGCACGCGGTCGCTCGCCCTGAAGTCGGGCGTCAACATCGACGGTCAGACCCTGCGCCTCCGCCATGCGCATTGCGTCGTCATGCGCGACGGTATGAGGGAAGAGGCGGTCGAACCCGTATCGGATTCGATCGCCTCTTCCCTCATACCGGGCTTGCCCATCGTGCCATCATGGCTCACCGCGAGCCCCGTGGTACGACCGACGGTCGGCCTCGATGTCCCCGCGCCCCTCGCCGCTCGGCCGGTCCCGACAGACCGTCCGTATCCCGTCGAGGAGCCTCGAAATCAATCCCAGGCGCTCTCTGGTCATTGGACCCAGGGCGCGAGACGCGGTCGCCTCACCCCATCCGGGGGGCGAATGCGGGCAGGGAGTGGTTTTGCGGGCGCGAGGGCCCGAGCCGCCTCAGTTCTCGCCGCCGCGACTGTCGCGGCGCCGAGAGGGTAAGCGCCTGGTTCCGGCTCGAAATCGTTGAATCGTCGGTCGGATGCCCCCCGGGTGGAATACGCCTCGGGGAGTCGTTCCGGCGATTCCCGTCTCGTGAGCGGAAACCGGCGTCGCGCGGAAGACGCTCGACCTGCCCACTCGCAGGCCAGCGGACCGCGACCAAGCCGTCACCGTCAGTCGCCGAATCCGATGCGCGACACCGGTACGTTCTCCCTCGGCCTCTCCTGAAGCCGTCGGCCGCGAACGATCTCGGTGTCCCGCCCGAGCCGTCGGCGCCTGAATCGAGGACCGCGATCCGTCCCCGCTGAAGCCGAGCCCCTCGCGCTTCCGCCGGGCCCGAACCCCAAACCGGGGGGTGATCTCCGTGTTGACGACTGTGCGGGATGTGTCGATTCCCGAGGAGAAATGGACCGACGTTGCGGACCTCGTCCGACGCTCCCAGCGAGGCGACCGCGACGCGTTCGGGCGCCTGGTCGAGCAGTTCCAGCGGACCGTGCACGCCATCTGCTTGCGGCGGCTCTCCAACCCGAGCGAGGCGCTCGAATTGACGCAGGAGGTCTTCCTTCATGTCATGAGTCGGATCGACCAGCTCCGCGAGCCCGAGCGGTTCGCCGGCTGGCTGCGTCAAGTCGCCGTGCGGATGGCGATCAACCGCATGACGCGCCAGGTCGCCCCGGCGAGCGTCGAGAGCAACGTCCTGGAGGGGGCGTGTGAGACGCACGACGATCCGCTCGACCGGCTGATCGCCCGCGAACGCGCCCAGCACCTCTGGGAGGCACTGGCACGGATCAAGACCATCGACCGCGAAGTCCTGGTCGCCTTCTACATCCAGGGCGAGTCGCTGATCGAGATCGCCGACCGCCTCGACGCGCCGATCGGGACGATCAAGCGTCGGCTTCACACCGCCCGCAAGCGGCTGAAGGCCGAGCTGGAGTCCTGCGTCGGCGAATCCGACGAATGGTCCGAGTCGTCCTCGAGCCTCGATGAGGACGAGGAACTCAGCGAGGTCGAGGTCGCGACGGCCTTCTCGTGGTGAAGCAGACGCGAGCCCCGGGATTGTCCCCGGGGCTCGTGCCTTTCAATCCGTACGCCGATGATGCTCGGCGAGCTCCCGGGTGTAATCCCTGGCCCGGCGGCGGAGGAGTCGGTCATCGATCCAGGCGACCGCGACGACCGGGGCGAGCAGGATCAACGCGAGGCCAATCCCCACGTCGGGCCTCCGGAAGGCGGAGAACAGGGCCACGAACATCACCGCGATCATGAGCGGGATGGCCGTCAGCGCCCAGGTCACGCGGCGGTATCTGGCGAGTTGCGTCTCCAAAGGCTCGGCCTCCAGGCGCAACCGCCTGAGCCTTCGCCTCCAGTATTGCAGGCGGGCCGACCAGGTGGCATCGGTGACGGCCTCGTGATTCGTGACTGGGGGTTGCATGGTTCTTTCGTAGGGGCGGGTTCGAGACACGCCCCGGCACGACCGGGGTTTTTCAGGACGGTGACTAGTCGAACAGCGTGGTCCTGGCCCTTTCGGGAGGGACTGGATCATCCTGGCCGAGCAGGGCGCGAAGGTCGCGGGCCGTCGCGGGGGAATGGCCCGCGTAATGATTATTGGCGAAGACCGCCACCGGCACGCGCCTGGCGAGCGTCCGGACGACGTGGGCCGTCTCGGCCAACGACCCGGACTTGTCGACGACGGGCTTGTCCCAGGTCGTCGTGATCTTCTCGATCGCCTCGCGGTCGCCCAGGAGCCGGACGAACGCCAGGGGCCCCGGGACCGGATCGATTCGCTCGAGCACCTGGGCCGGGGTGGGCATCCACGTCTGCTCGGTCAACGTCAGCGCGGCGCCGTGGTCGCGCAGCACCTCCGCCAGTTGCGGACCGACCCAGCGCGGGTTGCGAATCTCGACGGCCAGCGGCACCTTGCGGTGCGGCCAGGTCGCCAGGAAGGCGTCGAGCACCGGCAGGAAGTCATCGAGCGAGCGGAATGCCCCTCGGTTGAAATAGCCCATCTGCAACAAGGCGCAGAACAGCTTCGCGCCCAGCGGCTCGATCGACGAGACAAACCCGTCGACTTCCTCGGCGCAGTCGCGGAGCTGCTTCTGATGAGTGATGACCTGCGGCACCTTCAGCGCGAACTTGAAGCCGTCCGGCGTGCGATCGCGCCAGCCCCGGACCATCCTCGGGGTAGGCGGCCGGTAGAACGTACTGTCCACCTCGACGACGGGGAACCGGTCGGCGTACCACTCCAGGTAGTCGCCCGCCGCCATCCCGGCCGGGTAGAAGGGCCCTTCCCAGTCGGGATAGCTCCAGCCGCTGCACCCGATCAGAATTGGATGTTCCGGGACGCTCATCCCGATAGTGTAAGCCGATCCACCCGATTCGTAAACGCGACCGACGTTCGGGCTCGCCCGAGTTCTCCCCCCTTCAGTGTCGCGTGGAGCCAATGGGGATCGCGGGAGGCTCACTCTGGGTGCGGCTCTGTGCCTCCCTCGACGGCCGGCGTGCCGGGCAGGAAATGCGCGGGCAGGTTTCCGGGGAAAGTGAGCGGAACGTCGTAATTTGGCCTAAACCGGCACACAGCGCCCCGCGAGATCGTAGGAAATCTGCCTTCCCCTGGTCGACCGCTTGAGGTTATACCTCGGCCGGACGTGGCCACCGCCCGGCGGAGGCGGCGGGAACGAGACTTGGTTGGACGGGGCATCCGGTGGATGGGACGGACATCGCCTTCGGAATCGAACGGCCCCACTCGCCGCGTGGCTGCTTTCGCGACCGGGATGGCCGTGATCGCCTGCCTCTCCTCGATCGCGCGCTCGGTGGCCGTAGATCGCGTCACGGCCGAATCCCCGCCCCCCTTGCTCCGCGCCTCGGGTCGACACTTCCTCGATCCGGCCGGCCGGGTGATCCTCCTCCGCGGGGTGAATCTCGCGAACGACTCCAAGGTCCCGCCGTTCCTGCCCCTCTCCGATCCCTCGGAGCTCGACGTCCTGGCGCACCAGGGGATGAACGTCATCCGCCTCCTCTTCATCTGGGAGGCATTCGAGCCCACCCCCGGGTGTTATAACGACACCTACCTCGGTACACTCCGGGCGATCGCCGAGGCCGCCTGGGCGCGCGGGCTCTACGTGATCATCGACGTCCACCAGGACGGCTTCTCACGCCGGCTCGCGCGGGGCTGCGGGGGCGGATTCCCCGCCTGGGCGATCTCGCCTCGCGCCCGATCCAGGCCCCCCGATAACGGCTGCGACTGCAAGAATTGGGTCTTTCACGAGGTCACCGATCCGAACGTCCACCGCTCCTTCACCGACTTCTATGCCGACACCTACGGCGTCCGGACCCGCTACCTCGCCATGCTCGATCGGATCGCCGACACGTTCGCGGAGGTCCCCGGCGTGATCGGTTACGACCCGTTGAACGAGCCCTGGGGCGACGAGGTGAAGGAACTCTTCCCGCTCTACCGCGACGCCGCCGCGGTCCTCCGCGCCCGCCACCCGACCGCCATCCTCTTCCTCGCCGGTCACGCCACGACCGGCAACGGCAAGCAGACTCGGATGCCACGCCCCGCGATCGAGAACTTCGCCTACTCCCCCCACTACTACACCGCCCTCGTCGTCGTGCGGAACGGCTGGCGCGGCGGGACGTCCGCAGTCGACCGCGGCTTCGCCACGATGGGCTCCAAGGCCGACGAGTGGGGTGTCCCCCTCTTCGTCGGGGAATTCGGGATACACGCCGACGCCCGACGCGCGGGCGACTACATCTCCCTCGTGTACGACCGCTTCGACCACACCCTCGCCTCCGGCGCTCAATGGAACTACACGCCGCACTGGAACGAGCGTACCGGAGATGGCTGGAACGGAGAAAACTACAACATCTTCGAGGGCTCCGGGGCACCCCGGCCGAACTACCGCCCCCGCCCTTTCCCCCGCGAGGTTGCCGGCACCCCCGTCCTGTTTCAGTACCACGAGTCGGCCCCAGAGGGCGGGGGGCCGCGTCTCGAGTTCATCTGGCACCACCGGCCCGAGCGGGGAGACACGGTGTTGTTCGTGCCCGGCTCTCGGTTCCCTCCGGGCTCGTCGCTCCGGGTCCACCCCGCCGACGCATCTTGTCAGCATGACTCAACCAATCAACGACTCATCTGTCGTGCCGGCCGGGCCGTCACCGTCCGGGTCATGCTCTCGGCACCCGGCCATGCAAGAGGGGATGGCACCCGCCTAGTCCGTTGATGCGGATCGAGCGATCTCGGCGCCGATCGGAGTCGGATACGTTTCAAGGAGTTGTCGGTGCACGACGTGCTGCAGTCTTGGGGATGTGATTATGGGATTGCGAGGATGGGGTGGTGAGGACTATGATTGTCCTGTATGATGTGGGGGCGAGGATGTCGGGCGAGGACTGTGATCGCCTGCATGGCTCCGCTTCGACCCACGCGAAGCTTCTCGTCGGAGGAGCAGGAGCGGTAAAATCGCCGGATTTAAGTCAATCGACCAATGAGTTTTTTTAAAAAAATGGCGGCTTTAGATTGTTGTCGGAGCGCGTTCGTGTCGGCAACGTTGAGTTTTGTGTCATTTTTCAATATTCGCTTGCTCAGTTCGTTCTTTTTAGCTAATGTGTCGTGAGATTACCAAAACCTGACAGCCACCCATTCCACAACCGCCTGTGGAGTTCCTCAATGCCACGTTCACGACGATCTTTGTTCTCATTCGCCGCCTTGCTCGCGATCTTATTAAGCGAGATGCCGTCATCGGCCGCGACCTTGACGCAGACCAAGATGGTGCCACTCCAGACGACGGGCTTCACCGACACGTCAAGCCTGACGTTCGACAGATTTAACATTGCGGGTCAACAGCTGGACACGATCGAGTTTCAATTCTCGGGCCGTATTGAAGGCGGAGTGCGACTCGAAAACCAGAGCTCATCGGCGCGGACGATCACGACGTTCATCGGGGCGAACTTGACGTTGAGGAGGCCCGACAACGTGGTCTTGCTCAACCTCTCCCCGAGGGCGAACACGTCGGATAGCCTGGGAGCGTACGACGGCGTGATGGATTTCATGGGTAGCTCCGGAGTAATACGCAATAATCTCGTCGGCAATCAGAGCGGGACGACGACCATCGACCGGCCATCCGCCGATCTCGCCCAGTTCATGGGGCCCGGGACGTTCTCTCTCCTGTTGCGTTCGGACTCGGATTCGGGAGACAGCGGGGGGGGCGCGTTGACGGTCATCTTCAACGCCATGGCGTCGGCGGAAGTGACCGTCATTTACACCTATTCCACACTGATCAGCCCACCTCCTTTGAGCGCGGTCCCCGAACCTTCGAGCTTCGCCCTGCTGGGAGTTGGCGGCGGCGTGACCTTGCTGTTCGGCCGCTGGAGGCGGCGATCGCGGCGGAACGTGGCCTGAAGCGGCCCGCGGTGGTGATGAATCCGGGGGCTTCCGAAACTTGCCAAATCGAGACGATTGGCAAGGGTCGGACGGCCCCCGTAGCATGCGCCGACGAGAGATCGAGGCTTCAGGTGGGACTGAGGAGCCGGAGGGCTTCGGCTGCGGCGGAGATGGTATGGTCGATATCCGCCTCGGTGTGGGCGGCCGAAAGGAACGCCGCCTCGTACTGGCTACAGGGCAGGTAAACTCCGCGGGCGAGCATCTCCCAGAAGAAACGCCCGAACAGGCGTGTATCGCTCCGTTTCGCGTCTTCGTAGTCGCCTACGGCCATCGGATTGAAGAACAGGGTGAGCATGCTCCCGACGCGCTGGACAACGTGGGGAATGCCCGCGTCGGTGGCCGCCCGGTCGAGCCCTTCGGCGAGGCGGGCCGAGAGGCTTTCGAGCCGATGGTAAGGCGACTCGTCGCGGAGCAGTCGCAGGGTCGTCAGCCCGGCGGCCATCGCCAGCGGGTTCCCCGACAGGGTGCCGGCCTGGTAGATCGGCCCGGCGGGGGAGACGAAGTCCATGATCCGGCTCGAGGCGCCATAGGCCGCGGCCGGCAGCCCGCCGCCGAGGATTTTGCCCAGCACGGTCACGTCGGGCGTGACTCCATACCGCTCCTGGGCCCCTCCCAGGGCGAGCCGAAACCCGGTCATGACCTCGTCGAAGACCAGGAGCGCGCCGTCGGCGTGGGTCAGGTCGCGGAGCCCTTCGAGGTAGCCCGGCCGAGGGGGCACCAACCCCATGTTGCCGGCGACCGGTTCTAGCAATACGGCCGCCACCTGGCCGGGGAACCGAGCGAAGGCCAAGGCCACGGCCTCCAGGTCGTTGAAGGGGCAGAGGATCGTATCGGCCGTGGCTCCCGCCGTGACGCCCGGGCTGTTGGGCGTTCCGAGCGTCGTGGCGGCCGAGCCCGCCTGCACCAGCAGTGCGTCGACGTGCCCGTGATAGTGGCCGGCCATCTTGATGATCTTGTCACGCCCCGTGACGCCACGCGCCACGCGGACGGCCGACATCGACGCCTCGGTCCCCGACGAGACGAAGCGGACCTTCTCGACCGAAGGGACCGCCGCGATGACCGCCTCGGCGATCTCGACCTCGCGAGTCGTCGGCGCACCGAAGCTCGAACCCAGCTCGAGCGCCTCGACCACCGCCTCGCGGACCCTCGGATGCGCATGACCGAGGATCATCGGACCCCACGACCCGATGTAGTCGACGTACCGGTGACCGTCGATATCGAAGAGGTAAGCCCCCTCGGCGCGGGCCATGAACGGCGGCTCGCCGCCGACCGCCCCGAACGCCCGCGCCGGGCTGTTCACCCCGCCGGGGATCACCCGACAGGCGCGCACGAACGCCTCGTGGCTCTTCGGCAAGCGATAATCGGGGACGGACGTCGCGGGGGTGGAGGGAAGCGACATTGTCAACGTGCCGGGACGTGAGTCCCGCCCTCTTGTCATCGGCTCATGATCTCTCTGCGAGACTTTGCCCTTCGATCGCAATTGCGGGTTGCCCGCCTGACCATGCCAGACGCACGAGGAAGGAGAGCCCACACCCCGGCCCCACGATGGAGGAGAGGATCGGTGTGCCAGTCTCTCGAACAGGACCTACACCGATCCCGCGCGTAGCCAGCGCGCAACGTCAGGCGCATGATACGTGAGGATCATGTCGGCCCCGGCGCGCTTGAATCCGGTCAGCGTCTCCATGACGACGCGACGCTCGTCGATCCACCCTCGGGCGGCGGCGGCCTTGACCATGGCGTATTCGCCGGAGACATTGTACGCAGCCAGCGGGACGCCGAACCGTTCCTTGACCCGCCGCACGATGTCGAGGTACGCCAGCGCGGGCTTGACCATGACGAGATCGGCCCCTTCCGCGAGGTCGAGCGCGACCTCGCGTAACGCCTCGTCGCCGTTGGCCGGGTCCATCTGATATGTCCGGCGGTCGCCGAAAGCGGGCGTGCTCTCGGCCGCATCGCGAAAGGGCCCATAATAGGCGCTGGCGAACTTGGCGGCATACGCCAGGATCGGCAGGCCCGAGAAGCCCGCACCGTCGAGTCCCGCGCGGATCGAGGCGACCATACCGTCCATCATCCCCGAAGGGGCGACGACGTCGGCCCCCGCACGGGCGTGGCTGACCGCCTGCTCGGCGAGGAGCGGCAAAGTTGCGTCGTTGTCGACGTCGATCCGCCCACCCCGTTCCGTCAGCGGGCCGCAATGCCCATGATCGGTGTACTCGCAGAAGCAGACGTCGGTGATGACCAACAAGCCCGGCGCCTGCCGTTTCACGAGCCGCACCGCCTCCTGCACGATCCCCTCCGCCTCCAAGGCGGCCGTTCCCCGCGCATCTTTATGGGCGGGAATTCCGAACAGGAGGACCGCCGGAATTCCCAGCTCGGCCACCTCCGCGACCCCCTCGCTCAGCCGGTCGAGCGAGTACTGATACTGCCCGGGCATCGACGCGATCTCTCGGCGCAAGCCCTTGCCGTGATAGACGAACATCGGATAGATGAGGTCATCCAATCCCAGTCGTTCCTCACGGACCAGGTCGCGAAGCCGAGGATGGCCCCGGAGGCGCCGAGGTCGATGGATCGGGAAGCCGTTCGAGTGAGAGGGCGTCAACCTTGATGGAACCTCTTGAGAGAGCCCCGAGACCGGGAGTCGACCGGAACCGTAAAGGCTACGATCCACTACGACGGCAAAAAGTTCCGATGGCCTCTGCTTCAGCAAGGCCATCCCTTGCGAAGACTACACCCGAGAGGAGTCGAACCTCTAACCGTCGGTTCCGAAGACCGATGCTCTATCCAATTGAGCTACGGGTGCATGCGGCCACTTTCGTCGTGAAGGGGCATCTCTCCGAGTATAACCGGTTCCGTGGGTAGAACAAGGCTCGGCCGGCGTGTGTCGGAACGGGAGGACTTGACGCAGGCTCGGCGGTTGCCCTAGGCTGGGAGGCCTTGCCTCGGAAATTCGGGTCCCCACGCCATTCTCGGAATGCCTCGATGTCGCGAGCGAATGCAGGCCAGATTCTCGGGACATCCGCTCCATGATGATGCCACCCTCGGTCCTCACCTATGTGAAAGCGGCCCCCTTCCGCCCGTTTCGCATCCACATGGCAAGCGGTCGGACGTTCGATGTCCGTCATCCCGAGATGGTCAAGGTCGGCAAGTCCCATCTGATCGTCTTCTACTCCGTCGGCGAAACTCCCGAAGTCTTCGACGAATGGGAGAGCGTGTCCTTGATGCTGGCCGAGTCCATTTCCCACATCGAGGCCCCGGTCTCGTGATCGCACCAAGTATGAATGACAACGACAATATCAAGGGCACATTCTCCTTCGTCAGCCTGGGATGCCCGAAGAACCTGGTCGACTCCGAGCGGATGCTCGGCCTGCTGGCGCAGGATGGCTACATCCTGGTGCCCGAGGCGAAGTCGGCGGACCTGGTCATCATCAACACGTGTGGGTTCATCGATTCGGCGAGGCAGGAGTCTCTCGGGGTCATCCGCGAGATGCTCGAGCGGAAGCGCACCGGGGAGATCAAGGGGGTCGTCGTGGCCGGCTGCCTGGCCGAGCGGCAGCGGGAGATGCTGCTGGAGGAGGTCCCCGAGGTCGACCAGGTCGTCGGGGTCTTCGGGCGCGAGGAGATCGCGCGGGTTGCCGATCGGATCATGGGGGGGCTGCACGAACAGCGGACCGTCTTCCGCCCCGCTCCCGTGCAGGCCCAGGACGATCGGGCGCGGCTGCGGATCACGCCCAGGCACATGGCCTACCTCAAGGTTTCCGAGGGCTGCGACCGGCTCTGCACCTTCTGCGCGATCCCCTTCATGCGCGGGAAGCACGTCACCAAGTCGATCGAGGACGTGATCGAAGAGGCGCGCGAGTTGGCCGCCGACGGCGTCCGCGAGCTGAACCTGGTCGCCCAGGACATGACGTACTACGGCGTCGACCTCTACGGACGGCCCCGCCTGGCGGACCTGCTCCGCGAGCTCGAGACGGTCGAGGGGATCGACTGGATCCGCGTCCTTTATAACTACCCGAATCACTTCACCGACGAGCTCTACGAGGTGCTGGCGACCGCGTCGAAGGTCTTGCCGTATCTCGACATGCCCCTTCAGCACATCAACGACCGGATGCTGAAGATGATGAACCGTCGTCACACCCGCGCCGAGACCGAGGCGATCATCGCCAGGCTGCGGGGGGCGATGCCGGGCCTGGTCCTCCGAACGACCTTCATCGTCGGGTTCCCCGGGGAGACCGAGGAGGAGTTTGAGGAATTGCTCGCCTACGTCCAGGCGACGAGGTTCGAGCGCCTGGGGGTCTTCCCCTACTCCTTCGAGCCGGATACGCCGGCCGCTCGCCTCTCCGGGCACCTCGGCGACGAGATCAAGGACTCGCGTCGCGACCGCGTCATGGCCGCGCAGCAGGAGATCGCCTTCGCGTTCAACCAGAGTCTCGTGGGCCGTCGCCTCGACGTCCTGATCGACGGCCCTGCTCCGGAGGGCAAGAGCCTCTGGCTCGGCCGCACTTATGCCGATGCTCCCGATGTGGACGGGCTGACCTTCGTGCGAGGGGCCCACCTCGTGCCCGGCGACCTGGTGGATTGCGAGATCGTCGGCTCCGAGGGCTACGACCTCATCGCGCAGGCCGACGCCGCCCCGCCTCGGCGGCGGAAGGCCCGTCCCCGAGGTCGGAGGAAGCCCGCGTCCCCCTTCACGATCCTGAGTTGACGCGGCCATCTCGGCGAGAATTCCGGGGCGGGCCCGAAACCCGCCCGATCGCTCGCTCCGGGCCTCTGCGCGGGCCTGAAACCCCCCGCGACAGGGATCCGGAGACAGAACTGCGTGCCCGATCGGGAGCGTCCCCCTGATGGCGGATCGAGTGCGGGAGCCGTTCTGGAACGTCCCGAATTCATTGACCATGAGCCGGCTCGTCATGGCGTTCGCGGTCTTCGCGCTGATCGCTCAGGCCTATTACCTGTCGGCCCTGGTGATCTTCGGCCTGGCGGGGCTGACGGACGCACTCGACGGCTACTTTGCACGGCTCCTGGGCCAGTCGACGACCATCGGGCGGCAGCTCGACCCGCTCGTCGACAAGGTCATCGTCTCGGGGGGTTTCATCTACCTGCTGACGGTCCCCCACGCCGGCCTGGCCCCCTGGATGGTCACGACGATCATCGTGCGCGAGCTGCTCATCCAGGGCCTTCGGAGCCACCTCGAGGGCCGTGGCGAGGCGTTCGGCGCGCGGAGCGCGGGCAAGTGGAAAACCCTCGTACAATGCCTGGCGATCTCGGCCATCCTGCTCTGTCTCGCCCTGAAGCCGCCCCATCCCGGGTTGCTCGTCACGCGCGACGTCTTGATCTGGCTTTCGGTGGCGCTCACCTTGTATAGCGGCCTGATCTATATCGCCGTTGCGCTGCCGATGCTCCGTGGCGATGCCTCTCCTCCTTCTCCTTGATCCCGGCGGCTTGAACTCATGGATTGGCTGGAATCGCTGCTCCTGGGCGTGGTGCAAGGGCTCACCGAATTTCTCCCGGTCTCCAGCGATGGCCATCTGGCGATCACGCAGCAGGCATTCGCCCGGCTCCGCGGGTCGGGGCGATCGGGTGCGGAGAATCTCTTCTTCGACGTCATGCTCCACCTCGGGACGCTGACGGCGATCCTCGTCCATTACGGGGCCGTGGCGAAGACGAGCGCCCGGGGGCTCACCGGCTCGACCGAGGTCCCCCCCGCCTACCGCAGGAATGCGCTGATTCGGGTGGGAGCCCTGGCGGTGGTGGCGACCTTGCCGCTGGTCCCGGTCGCCCTCTTCTTGAAGAAATGGATCGACCAGGCGTTCCAGAGCACCGCAGCCTCGGGGGTCGGCTTCCTGATCACGGCGGCCGTCCTCTTGCTCACGATCCGCTTGCGCGGGGGTGACAAGGGGCCCGAGCAGACGTCGTGGGCCGATGCCCTGCAGATCGGCATCGCCCAGATGATCGCCCCCTTGCCGGGGGTGAGCCGGAGCGGCCTGACCATCGCGGCCGCGCTGGGCCTGGGGCTGTCTCGGGCATGGGCCGTGGGGTTCAGCCTGCTCATCGCCATCCCCGCGATCGTGGGGGCGGCCGTCTTCGAGATCAAGGACGTCGACCCGGCCATCCTGACCGCCGACCGCGTGCTTCAGACCGTGGTGGCGACGGTCGTCGCGGGCCTCATCGGTTATGGCGCGATCGTCTGGCTGGTCAAGATTGTGCGATCGGGCCGCTTATGGTATTTTTCTGTATACTTGATCGTCCTGGGGATCGTCGTCCTGGCGGTATCAGTCTTTTCGGGGGGACGCCGTCATGCCGGGCGCACGGAGGCTCTGGACCGGCCCGTACGGGGCCGCCTTGAGGGAAAGGGCGTTGGCCGAGGCCCCGACCGACCCTTCGGCCCTCTGGATCGTCCCATCGCGGGCCGCTCGCGATCCGCTCATTTCCCTCCTCGGTCGGAAGCGGCAAGTGGCCATCGGCCTGCGGGTCTGGTGCTGGGACGACCTCTGGCGGGCGATCGGTGACGAGCAAGCCGACGCCCCCGCGTGTCTCTCGGCCGTGGGCGCCCGGGCGGCGCTCGAGGAGGCGATCGCCACGGCCCGGCGTGACGGCATCATCCCGACGATCGCCGAGGCCGTCTCCTTTGCCGGCTTCCGACGGCGGCTCCGGGCTCGGATCGCCGCGTGGACCCGCGCCGAGCGACCTGCAGAGGGCCCGTCATCGGACGACAATCCTCTGCTTGTGGAGCAGTGGCGAGTCTTCGGCCGATACCGCGCCGTGTTGAAGCGGCTCGGCGCCGAGGACACGGAAGGATTCGCCGTCTGGGCCTCCATGACGCTCCACAAGTCGCCTCCCCCGCACTGGAAGCGGCTCGGCCCCGTGACGGTTCTCGACCTGGCAAACCCCACGCGCGCGCACTGGAGGGCCCTGGAAAGTTTCCACGCGCGGACAAAGGTCATGCGCGTGACCATGGCCCATGAGGGGGACCCGGAGCTGGCCGAGGTCTACGCCGAGGCCGCGCCCATCCGCGAGCGTCTCCTCGGGTGGGGGTTCGCCGAGGCTCGGGTCGAGCCCGAGCTCTGGCGTCCGGCGGGGCTGGTCGGGATCGAACGCGAGCTCTTCCGCTCCGATGCGCACGAACGCCCCGAGCTCCAGCGAGTCGACGGCCTGACCGTCCTCGGCGCCCCGCAAGGCGAAGGGGTCGGCCGCGTCGTCGCCCACCACGTCCGCCAGCTCCTGGATCGGGGCGAGTCGCCCGACGACATCCTGGTCCTCTTCCGCCGATGGGACGACGACGCGGCTCTGGTCTTCGAAACGATGCAAGCCTGGGGATTGCCCGCCGTCGCCGACTCGAAGCGATCGCTCGCGACCGAGCCCGCGGTCTCGGCCCTCCGGCTGGCGATGAACATTTCGGTCGACGGCTGGGAGACCTCGCGTCTGGTCCAACTCCTGCGCAACAGCCAGGTCCGTCCCGGATGGCCCGAGGCCCGTCCGCCGCTCGCCCTCGCCACGACGGCGTCGGCCCTCCACGCCACCCGGGTCTTCCGGGGCCTGGACTCGATCCGTGCGGCCCTCGATCGGCCCCTCTCCGACGACCCGAAGGATGGATTCGCCGTCGAGCGGATCCGGATCGCCCGTCCGCTCCTCGAACGGCTCATCGCCCTGATTGAAGACGCCTCACGGCCCGGCCGATGGGACGATCATGTGGCTCGCTTGCAAGGACTGGCCGAGACGCTCCGGCTCGGCTCGACGGACGACGACGCGCTCGACCATCTCTGGAATGCCCTCGACGACCATGGCGCGGTCCTGGATGGGCTCCGGCAGGGCGATCGCTCCTTCTCGTGGCCCGCCTTCGCTCGCGAGGTCGAAGGACTCGTCCGCGACCTGGAAGTCCCCGCCCCGCGAGTCGCCACGCACGGGGCCGCGGTCCGGCTGGCGACGGTGGACTCGGTGCAAGGTCTGCGGGCGAATCACGTCATCCTGGCCAACCTCGGCGAAGGGACCTTCCCCACCCGCGATTCCGTCGACCCGGACCGCGAACCCGAGCCATCCTCCCCCCCTCTCCCCCCGGGAGAGGGTGCCCGGAGGGAGGGCGAGGGGCTCCCGCTCCGAGACGGACAGGGCCCTGACGACCTCCAGCCTCCGATGGGCACCCCCGGTCCCACGGGAGGGGCGGGTTCCCTCAATCTCGCCTTCTCGCGGGAAATGGCCCTCTTCCTCCGCGTGGTGGGAGCGGCCGACGCGGGCCTCGTCCTCGCCTATCCGACGACGGACGGCAAGGGCCAGGAACTGCTCGCGGCGGGCTTCCTCGACGACGTGCTCCGGCTTTTCCCCGATGGGCTACGTGAAACCTTCCATGAGTCACACCGTCGCTTCGACCCCGCGCTCGCCGGTTGGCCCGAGCTGGCCGGCTCTCCCGCCGATGCGCGGGTCCGCGCGGTGGCTCTGGCCTGCGAAGGTGGGGAGATCGGCGAATTGATCGCCCTGACGCGGTCCGACGGGCATCGTTCTCCCCTCGACGGCACGGCGGCCGCCCTGAGAGTGTCACACGCCCGGTTCGCGCGAAAATCGTTCGGGTCCTTCGACGGCCTGCTCCGCGATCCCGGGGCGATCCGCCGGATCGGCCGCGAGTTCGGCGCCGAGCATCGCTTCAGTGCCAGCCAGCTCGAATCGTTCGTCTTCTGCCCGTTCCAGTTCTTCCTCCGCTACGCGCTCGCACTCCAGCCGCTCGACGATCGGACCGAGCTCGAGGACGACCACGGCGAGCGCGGGAGCAAGATCCATCGCATCCTGGAGGAATTGCACCTCCTGCACGCACAGGGGGCGGGGCTCGAAGGACAGACGCTGAACGATCTGGTCCCCGTCGTCATCGGCAATGAGTTGCGATCGGATCGATCGACGGGTTCCGAGCTTGACGTGGGCCTGAAAGAGATCGAGCGTAGACGCCTGGAGCGGGTCGTCCACCGCTATGCCAGGCAGCATCGGACCTATGAGGATGTCCCGGGGGGAAGGCCCGAACCGGTCCGCTTCGAGGTGGAGTTCGGCCAGCCGGAGGGCGACTTGCGCCCGAGTCTGGAGCTCGGCGGCGGGGCCGTCCGACTCCAAGGGAAGATCGATCGGATCGACCTCGTCCATGCACTCGAAGGGACGACGTTTCGCGTCATTGACTACAAAACCGGTGCCTGTCCGTCGAGGAAGAGCGTCCATCAGGCCCTCTACTTGCAGCTTCCGCTGTACGCCCTCGCAGTCGAGCGTCTGGGCTTGGTGGACGCCGGGGCGACCCTGCATGACGTCGGGTACTGGAGCGTCGGGGCCGACGGCTACAAGTCGATCGAGCTCAAAGATTGGGAGCAATCACGGCCTCGGCTGGAATCGTTCGTGCTCGAAGTGGTCGACCAGCTTCGCGAAGGGGTCTTCGCCGTCGACCCGAAGAAGGAGGATTGCACGAGGTCCTGCGACTTTCGGGCGGTCTGCCGGATCGCCCAGGTGCGTTCGTCCGGAAAGCGCCGCGACCACGTCCCGAGTCTGGACCTGGACGCATGATCGTGCCGCCATCGGGAGCCGTGATGCTGACAGAGGAGCAAGCCCGCCCGCTGGCGGTCGGCGCGGCGAGCGTCGCGCTGAGCTCGGGGGCGGGCTGCGGCAAGACGACCGTGCTGACGGCCCGGTTCCTCCGCGACCTTGAAGGGCCCGAACGTCGGCCCCTGGGCGAGATCGTCGCACTCACGTTCACCGAGAAGGCCGCTCGCGAGCTCAGGAAGCGGATCCGCAAGACCTGCCGCGACAAGCTGGGCGCGGGCGATGACCCGGCGCACTGGCGGTCCATCCTGCGTGGGCTGGAGGCGGCGCCCATCGGGACCTTCCACGAGTTCTGCGCGCGCGTCCTCCGCCGCTTCGCCCTCGAAGCGGGGATCGACCCCGACTTCATGGTCCTCGAAGAGGCACTCGCCCTCTCGGTCCGCTCCGAGGCCCTGACGAGGGCGCTGCGCGAATGGCTGTCGGTCGGCGATCACGACCTGATTGAGCTGGCCACCGAATTCGGCCTCGACTCGGTCCGCCAGTCCCTGCTGGATCTGATCGCGCATCGGGCGGTGGGCGAGCTAGGAGAGTGGCGCGACCGGTCCGCCCGGGAACTGGTCGGTATCTGGGAAGACGCCTGGCAGAAAAGGGGGCGCATCGCCCGGCTGTACGCGGTGGCCAGGGCGTCGCGTGCCTGCCTCTCCCTGCTCGCGGCGCATGAGTCTTCCCACGAGGTGATGCGCACCCGCCGCGCCTTCCTCCTGGAAGAGCTCCCGAACCTGGAACACGGGGCCGCGACCGCCGAATGGCTCGACGCGGTCCACGAGTCGGCCAAGGTCCAGGGAGGCGGGACGAAGAAGCACTGGAGCTCGCCCGAGATCCATGAGTTGGTCGGCTCGGCGTTCAAGAGGCTTCGCGAGGAGATCAAAGGATTCTCCAAACGGTGCCGATGGGACGAGCAGGTCACGATCGAGGCCGCCGAGCACGGGCTCCGCTTCGCCCGACTGGCGCTCCGGGCCCGCGAGGTGTATGACTCGGCGAAGCGCGAGCGGGGGGCCCTGGATTTCGACGACCTGCTGCGGAGGACTCGCGACCTGCTCCGAGGCGACGCCTCGAGTGTCCGGAGCGGCCTCGACCGATCGACCGCCTTCCTGCTCGTCGACGAGTTCCAGGATACCGACCCCATGCAGGGCGAGATCCTCAGGCGGTTGGCCGGCGACGGGCTCCGCTCGGGCCGTCTTTTCCTCGTGGGCGATCCGAAGCAGTCGATCTACCGGTTCCGGGGCGCCCAGCCCCAGATCTTCCAGGACTTTCGCGACGAGTTCCCCGACGTGGGGAGGAAGGCCCTGACCGAGAACTTTCGGAGCGTCCCCGGCATCCTCGACTTCGTCAACGCCCTCTTCGCCGAGACCTTCCCCGAGCCCGACTCGGCCCTCGTCCCGGGGCCGGTCACGCCCGCACGCGGCGAGGAACCCGCGATCGAGTTCCTCTGGGCGTCCGACGCGACCGGGGAGAAGGGTGAGAAGGCCTCGGCCCACGAGCGCCGGACCACGGAAGCGGTCTGGCTGGCGCGTCGCTTGAGGGAGCGGATCGACGCCGGCTGGCCCATCCGCGATCCGAAGACGAGGACGACACGTGACGCGACGGCCGGCGACGTCGCTCTGCTCTTCCGCGCCATGACCGACGTGGCGCCTTATGAAGTGGCCCTCGCGGCCGAGGGATTCGAATATCACGTGGTCGGGGGTTCGGCCTACTATGCCCAGCAGGAGGTCCACGACCTGATCAACCTGCTCTCGGCGATCGAGGACCCGTTCGACGTGGTCTCGCTCGCCGGCGCCTTGCGAAGTCCCTTCTTCTGCCTGAGCGACGACGGCCTGTACTGGCTGGCCACCTCCCTCCGCCGCGACCTGGCCGCGAACGTCCACCGCTGCGAGGAGATTCACGAACTCTCGGCGACGGATGGCCTCCGCGCCCGACGGGCCGGGCGATTGCTGACGCGCTGGCGGGAATCCAAGGATCAGATGCCGATCGCCGCCCTCGTCGATCGAGTCCTCGACGAGTCGGGTTATGAGGCGGCCTTGATGGGCGAATTTCTGGGTCCCCGGAAACGAGCCAACGCGCGGAAGCTCGTCCGTCTGGCACGCCGATTCGACGGACAGGGGGGCTTCACGCTCGCGGATTTCGTGGCAAGGCTCCGCGACGACCTGCGCCGGCCGCCGCGCGAGGAACAGGCGGCCACGACCGACGAGGAGGGAGGGAAGAGCATCCGGCTGATGTCGATCCACCAGTCCAAGGGGCTCGAGTTCCCGATCGTGGTGATCCCCGACCTCGACCGCGACTCGGGATCGAACTTCCAGGGAGTCGTCTTCCATCCCGAGCTCGGACCACTCGTCCGCCCCCCCCGCGACCGCGAGCCGGAAGCCGGTGCGTCCGATGCCCACGACGCATCGGACGAGCAGGGGCAGAGCCTCGGCTGGCAGACCTATGGCGCCCTGGAGGCGCGCGAGGAGGAGGACGAGGCCCTCCGCCTCTTCTACGTCGCGGCCACGCGGGCGCGCGACGCCCTCATCGTCTCGGCGGGGATGCGGCCTTCGGAGAAGCCGAAGTCCCCCGCGATGACGCTGCTCGACGGGCGTTTCGACCGGTCGAGCGGGCTCTGCACCGGGGCCTTGCCGGACGGATGGGTGGCCCCCGCGATCCGGGTCACGACCGAATGCCCACCCCGGTCGGATGGTGTGCTCGCCAGGCGTCGGAAGCGCCCCCGCCTCCTCGCGATCGCACGGACGATCGAGCGATCGGCCGTGAGGCCGGATGCCGATCCCGCGACGGTGGAGAAACGTCCGAGATTCGTGGACCTCGATCCCGCCTTCTCATTGTCCCCCTCGTCGGCGCGGCTGGACCGCTTGATCCGCGCGATCCTGGCCGACCCCAGGGCCTTCGGGCCGAGAGACCTCGTCGACGTCGCGGCCGGGGCCGGTCGGAGGCAAGAACCGGTCGCCTCGGCCCGGCGCATCGCCGAGGCGGTCGAGCGCCTCAGACCCTGGTTGGCGGGACCGCTGGCCCGGGAAATCGCCCGGGCCGCGGAGATCCTTCGGGCGGTGACGTGGACCGTCGCCTGGCCCCCCGACTCGACCGAGCCGATCGTCTTCCAGGGACAGATGGACTTCCTCGCGAGGGACCGCCGCGGCGATGGGCTCGTGGTCCTCGTCGGCGATCCCGCGGCCAGTGAAGCGAGCGAACGCCTGCGGCTGCTGCTTTCGGTCCACGCGGCCCACGCGATGGGCCTCGGTCCGGTCCGGCAAGCCTGGTTGGCGAGACTGGGTCCGGGCGGGAGCCTGCATGGCGAGGAGCGGTTCGACACCGCCGCGATCGAAGAGGCCATCTCTCGCTTGTAAGGGCGAGTGGGAACCCCACCCCGACGAGTCACCCGGGGCTCCCGCTCGCGGCGGGACGGGCGAGAGCTTCCTATCTGGTACGCGGGACCGAACCATCGACCGTGTCGGGGGCCGATGCGGTCAAGGTCGAGGACTCGGCCTTTGCATAGGCGAGCCAGCGTGCCTGGAGGTCGGCGAAGCTATCGATCTTGTACACCCGGCGCAGTTCCGCTTCGGGACCGTTCCGCTGCGAGGCCCGGACGAAGTCGATGAACCGGGCCGGGCCTTCCAGATCGACGAGGAACCGCGTCAGCGAGACGCTCTGCGCGTAGTAGAGGGCCCAGTGCTTGCCATCGGGGTAGTCCATCACCATCAGGTCGTTGATCTTGAAGAGACGGTTCGCGGCCAGGGGCCCCCCCAGGTCGGAGGCTCTCGCTTTCTGTTCCGAGCTCGGCTCGGCGAGGACGGCCATCCCTTCATCGGCCCAACGCGGAATCTGCTGGGAGGGGAAGAGGTCGGCGAGGATCACGTGCGTGATCTCGTGAGGGAGGACGGCCGCCTGCAAGTTGGGATGGTCCGCGCGGAGGTTGATCCGACGGGCGACGATCTCTCCCGCATTGAGGCCCATCGTCGAGAAGCCCGGCGATTCTTCGGGCTGACCGGTCATCTTGCTGAATGCCTTCGCCGAGGGGTAGAGATAGATGTCACACTTGGGCGACCACGCCCCACGAGGCACGGCGCCCGCCCACCGGTTCGACTGCGCGGTGCGGGCCGATTCGGCCGCGGCGGCCACGCGCTCGGCGAGCGCGGGGTCGAGATGATGGATCCGGAAACTCGTCGTCTCGTGCACTTGCCAGTCGCCGATCGGGAGGGGCGCCCCGTCCTCCGAGCCCGCGGCTTGGCGAGGCTGCGCGGGAGGGCTCGCCGGGGAGCCCTGGGGACGTCGAGGAGGTGCCGCCTTGATCGCGCCCGGCTTGTCGACGATCGGCTCTTCGGGGGACGAGCCCCGCAGCACGAGCTGGTCGGACGGCGGTCGGCGGGCGCCCCGAGATCGCTCGGCGACGCAGTTGCGCAGGTACTCGCCGTACCAGTTGTTCGGGCTGAGCTTGTGGACGCTCTTGATTTCGGCGTCGATGCTCGCCCACTCCTGCGCCGTCGTGGGGTTGGCGTTGATCCTCCGGACGAGGTCCACCCACCGGCAATAGGCCCAGTGATCCCTCCGCTGGGCGGGGAGGCGGTGCTCGCGATCGAGCGCCGCGTAGATGCGTCCCGCCACGTCATACGTCTTGGCCAGGAAGGCCGCATCCGCCTCCGCGACGTCGCCGGGCCCGGGCCCGTCGATAGGCTTGGGAGCCGGACTTGCGGGCGATGTTGGGGCCGAAGGAGGAGAAGATAACGGGGAAGGCTCCACCCTCTCGGCCGGTTCCGCTGGGGAGAGGAGGTTGGGGGCCTCGACCTTGTCGGGGGGTGTCTCGGCCGGTGCGCGGGTCGGCGAGGACTCGGCCTGTTTGATCGCCTCGTTCGAGGCCCGCTGGAGCGTCTCATCGGCGGGTGGGTTGGCCTTGATGCTCGATTTCCGGTTCAAGATCGCGAGGTTGTCGCGGAACTGCTCTGCATCGCGAGGCTTGCCGGCGGCCTCGGCCTGGCGGGCGGCCGACTCGTAAGCCTGGCGGAGGAGTTGCAGCAGTGCGGGGCGGTCCGAGGCCGCGGTCGGCAAGGCCGCTTCCAGGATTTCGGCCGCCGCGCGGGCCTCGTTCCGATCGAGGAGCCGATGCGCCTCGTCGAGGGCCTTGGGGTTTCCCGCGGCGGCGATCTGGGCGAGCAATAGCAAGGGCGCGACCCGAAGGGCCGCGAGGATTGGCCGGTGCATGACCTTCCGTGTCCTGCGCTAGGGTTGGCCCGGTCCTTCAGCGTGGCGGGGGGAGACGGCCAGACCAACCTCATCCCTGAAGCGTGACCTTCCCGGTGGCGACAACACGGCCTCGGCGGCTTCGACCAGGTTCCCTGAGCGGTCGTCGTCGCGAGTCGGATTCGGAGATGCTCTCGGATGAGCGACGGAGTATGGCCGACGTGCCGAAACACGTCAACCCGAGCTCATCGGCCGCGTCAGAGCGACTGCCGTTTCCCCCCCGGGTTGTTTAAGATGGAGTGTCGAGCCGGCGGTCTCGGTCTCCGGCAGTGGGCGGACTGAAGGAGGGAGCGTCGGACCATGCGCATCATCGCGGGCCAGCGTCGGGGCCATAAATTCGACGGACCGAAGGGGAGCGGCACCCGGCCCACCAGCGACCTGGTGCGCGAGTCGCTCTTCAACATCCTGGGGGCGTATGTCGAGGAGCTCGTGGTGGTGGACCTCTTCGCGGGGACCGGGGCGCTCGGCCTGGAGGCCTTGAGCCGGGGGGCGGCGCGGGCGATCTTCGTCGAGAAGAAGGGGGAGAATGTCGCCCTGATCCACCGCAACATGGCCACCCTCCGCTACGAGGATCGGGCGAGCGTCCTGGCGGTCGACGCGTATCGCTGGGCGCGCACGTTCGAGCCGATCGACGACGAGCCGATGGTCGTCTTCCTCGACCCCCCGTATCGGGAGTATGAAGAACGCCCCCACAAGATCAGGGAGTTGATCGAGAACCTGATCGGCGGGCTCCCCGCGGGATCGATGATCGCCCTCGAGTCGAGTCGGAAGCTCGACGCGGACCTCCTCCCCGACGTTGAGGCCTGGGACGTGCGCCGGTATGGAGGGACTCAGATCGCGATCCGGACCGTCGATGGAGGTACCGAGGCGCAGGCGCACCCCTCCGAAGAGTCCGACGATGTCGAAGTCTGATCGGGGCCGCCAGTTCGCGACGGAGGTCGTCGGCAAGCTCCAGGGCGCGGGCTTCCGGGCGCTCTGGGCGGGGGGCTGCGTTCGCGACTTGATGCTGGGGCTGACCCCCGCCGACTATGACGTGGCGACCGGAGCGACGCCCGAGCAGGTCATCGCCCTCTTCGGGCGCCGGACGGTCCCGGTCGGCGTCTCGTTCGGCGTGGTCCGCGTGCTCGGCCCGCACGCATCGGGCGTCGAGGTCGAGGTCGCCACCTTCCGGAGCGACGGGGCGTACGTCGACGGCCGACGGCCCGAATCGGTGACGTTCAGCTCGCCGGAACTCGACGCCGCGCGGCGCGATTTCACCATCAACGGGATGTTCCTCGACCCCTTCACGAACGAGGTCATCGACTACGTGGGGGGGCGGGCCGACCTCCGCGACCGCATCCTCCGCGCGATCGGCGATCCCGCCTCTCGGTTTCGCGAGGACAAGCTGAGGCTCCTTCGTGCCGTCCGGTTCGCCGCGCGATTCGAGATGGACGTCGAGTCCGGGACGAGGTCCGCGCTGCGTGCCATGGCCGGCCAGGTGGTCCAGGTCGCTGCCGAGCGGATCGCCCAGGAACTGCGCAAGATGCTCGTCGACGAGCATCGAGCGACGGCCATGCAGTTCGCACTCGACGACGGCCTGGCCGCCGCAATCCTACCCCCGGTCGCCTCCATGAAGGGGATGGTCCACGGCCAGCCCTTCCAACCCGATGGGGACTTGTGGGATCGCTCCATGCTCGTCCTGCGACTCTTGCCCGCCGGAACAGGCTTCCCCCTGGCCTTCGCCGCACTCTTGCACGACGTCGGCAAGCCCGAGACCCAGACTCTCGAAGACGGGCTCCTCCACTTCCCCGACCACGAGCTGGCGGGCCGTCGGATCGCCGACGGGCTCTGCCGCCAGTTGAAGCTCTCCAACGGAGAACGCGAGCGAGTCACCTGGCTGGTGGGTTCCCACCACGCCCTGGATCGGGCAACGACCCTGCGCGACTCCCGGTTGAAACGCCTCCTGGCCAGGCCGGGGATCGAAGAACTGCTCGCCCTGCATCGGGCGGATGCCCTCGCCAACACGGGCGACACCCGCCAGGTCGATTACTGCGAAACCTACCTCCGCGATCAGCCCGCCGGCCCGATCGATCCCCCTCCGCTCGTCACGGGCGACGACCTGGTGGGCCACGGCCTGCGCCCCGGCGCCCACTTCGCCAGGCTCCTGGATCAGGTGCGCGATGCGCAACTCGACCGCGTCGTGACCAGCAAAAAAGAAGCCCTGGAATGGCTGGATCTCCTCCTCGATCCCGGTCGCCGGTAAACCACATTCGCCCTTCGGGTTTATAAAAGTTCCGACCAGGTCGATCGAGCCCGACCCCTTTGTTCCCGACTCTTAAGTCGGCTAACGAGCGTCGTTCCTCGCGAGCCGTCGTCGTTCGGAGACGGGACCGCGAGCCAGACGCGGCGGATGTCAAACCGCCCTCGGCCTGCCTGGCAATCCTCCGTCGACGTTCGCGCCAGGTCGCAGGAGAGCCGGGGCGATGGATCTATCGCCGAGAGGCGTTACGACTTGACGTCCAGGACGGCGACCAAAGGCGGACTCGATCCGTTCAAGCATGTGGCGAAAAACGAATAGGGCCGGCGTAGGTTTAATAAAGAAATCAATATGGTGAACAGAATCGACAAGTGACAGGGATTGGTGATCAAAAATAGCGTCATGGATTGAGCGCGACGGCGACTAAGCCTACTCTTGGAATGTGCTCCTGGCCCTGTGCCCTTGACGTGGATGTGGGACGAGGAACCAGGCCGTTCCATAAATGAGGTGACGTGCATTCGGGAAATTTCACGCTTCAGGCTCGCCCCAAACCCGGGGCCCGGATTCTCGCCTGAGAGCCCCCGGATCCGACTTCATTATCTATCCCGAAATTATCGAAACGACTCGCTCGGCCTGCGCCCGCGATGCCGGTCGGTTGCGGACATCAGGCGCCACCCCTTCGTCCGTCGTGACCGGTGACGATCACTTTGTCGAGTTCAATTTTTGAGATGTTTCCTTTGAAAGGTGTCAGCATGAAAAACCGCAACAAGTCATTGAACGGGTCGTCGCGTCGGTGGAGAAGGCCGCTGGCGCATCTGGCCTTCGTGGCGCTGCTCGCGTTGCCCGCGACGACTTCGAACGCCGGGCTGATCAGCTCGAACACCGGCGCCAGCGAGAGCGGTCTCGGCAGCTTCACCGGCTCCATCGGCGTGTCGAACAATACCGCCACCACGGCGACGATCACGGTCATGTTGACCAACACCAGCCCTCTGGCGAACGGCGGATTCATCACGGCGTTCGCGTTCAACGACCCGGGCACCGCGAGCGGCGGAGACATCGAGAGGGTGACCGGCTTCACGGCCACCGACCCCGACTTCGATCTGCTCGGCGGGCCGGTCGTCTCGGATTCGATCAAGGCCGTCCCCTTGGGTGATTTCGATATCGGCGCGTCGATAAGTGGCGATTTCCTGGGCGGTGGCAACCCGAATCCGGGGCTCGGCGTCGGGGAATCCGCAACGTTCACCTTCAACGTGACCGGGACCAACCTCCTGAACCTGAGCCAGGCGAGCCTCGAGGCGGCCCTCACCGACGGCTCGGGCGGTCGCAGCTCATTCTTCGCCGTCCGGTTCCGCGGCTTCGAGGACGGTGGCAGCGACAAGGTCCCCGCCGAGCCCGACGACGTTGTTGTGTCCGCCGTTCCGGAACCTGGGACCATCACGATGGCCCTCATAGGCTCGATTCCGCTGGGTCTCACGGCCTGGCGTCGTCGTAGGCGGGCGATCGCCTGACGTCCTCCCGCCCGGCTCCATGTCCACCAACACGGCCCCGTCCTCCCGCTTTCGGCGGGGTCGGCGGGGCCGATCCTCGTGCCGATAAGCCGTCAGCCATTCGGCGGCGGCGGGATGATGCTGGGGAGCTCGAGCCGATGGCCGCCTTGGGCCTTCAGCAGCTGGTGCTTGGCCTGTGTCGTCTGGGAGAGGCCGTGGATCTTGATGAAGCCCTGCGCGGCCGAAGAGTCGTACTGGTCGCCTTCCTCGTAGGTGGCGAGCTCGTGGCGGTAGAGGCTCACGTCGCTCTTGCGGCCGACGATCATGGCGTGGCCCTTGAAGAGCTTGATGCGGGCGGTCCCCGAGACGTGCTGCTGGTTCGAGACGACGAAGGCCATCAGGTCCTGATGCAAGGCGCTGAACCAGAGGCCATTGTAGATCAGGTCGGCGTACTGCTGGCTGACCAGGGTCTTGAAGCGATGTGCGTCCTTCGAGAGGGTCAGGAACTCGACCTCGCGGTGTGCCTCGTGCAATACGACGGCGGCGGGGGCCTCGTAGATCTCGCGGGATTTGATCCCCACGAGGCGGTTCTCGACGTGGTCGATCCGGCCGACGCCGTGGCGGCCGGCGATCGTGTTCAGCTCTTCGATCAGCTCGACGCCGTCGCGGTCCCGGCCGTTGAGCGCGACGGGACGGCCGCGATCGAAGACGATCTCGACCTCCTCGGGCTCGTCGGGGGCCCGGCGGGGGTCGACGGTCCACTGGAACGTCTCGGGGGGGGGCTCGACCCAGGGGTCTTCGAGGATCCCCGCCTCGATCGAGCGGCCCCAGAGGTTCTGGTCGGTGCTGAAGATGCTCTTCTTGGTCGCCTCGACCTCGATGCCGTGGTCGGCGGCGTATTGCAGCTCCTGGGTCCGCGTCCACTTCCACTCGCGGACCGGCGCGATGATCTTGAGGTCGGGGCCGAGGGTCTGGAACGTGACGTCGAACCGGACCTGGTCGTTCCCCTTGCCGGTGCAGCCGTGCGCCACGGCCACCGCGTCATGCTCGCGGGCGACCCGCACCATCAACTGCGCGATCAAGGGGCGGCCCAGGGCGGTGGCCAGGGGATATTTCCCCTCGTAGAGGGCGCCTGCCATCAGGGACGGGAAGGCGAAGAAGTCGACGAAGAGGTTGCGCACGTCCTCGGCGATGGCCTCGACCGCGCCGGTCCGGAGCGCCTTCTCGCGGATCGCCTGGATGTCCTGACCCTGCCCCAGGTCGCACGTGTAGGCGATCACGTCGAGGCCGTAGGTCTCATGGATCCATTTGACGGCGACCGACGTGTCGAGGCCGCCGCTGTAGGCCAGTACTACCTTGTCGCGTGCCACGGAGTTCGTCTCTTCTCTTCTGGAGGGTGGGGACCTTGGGGAGAGGGACCGGCTCATCCGGCCCGGGGATCACCGTAATCGGCGGCCGGCGGGGCCGTCAAGCGGCGGAGGACGATCGCCCGCGCCAGTACCGCCAGGCGAGGCGGATCAGCCAGACGGAGACCACCCAGCCGAGACCGAGCAGGGACCCGCCGATGACGTCGGTCGGGTAGTGGACCCCGAGCCAGACCCGGCTGGCCCCGACCAGCACGGCCGCGGACAGGCAGAGCAGGACCGCCAGGGCGCGGAGCCAGGGGCGGGGGCGCGGGATCAACTCGACGAGGATCAGGGCGAGCGTCGCGAAGAAGACCGAGGCGAACACGCTGTGGCCGCTGGGGAAGCTGTACGACGACTCGGTGACCAGTCGGTAGAGCAGGGGAGGCCGCTCGCGCCGGAAGAAGGTCTTGAGCTGGCGGTTCAGGAGCCAGCTCCCCGCGAGCACGCCCAGCCAGACGAAGCCCTCGGACTTGCGGACGCCGTGGAACCCCCGGCGGGGGAGC